>MTEW01001606.1_pt3 | contig 55176 bp, 48 predicted proteins | sample 1042681 | NCBI WGS metagenome assembly MTEW01 (sample SAMN06185811, study PRJNA358809) | soil metagenome | isolation source: soil biostimulated with citrate as carbon source | place: India | collected 2015-05-23
TGGCGTGCAGCTTAGTCCAGCCGCCTGGCGCTGCACATTAGCGCTTGGTCGCGTCGTAGGCGAGAGGTGAATCCACTACATCGCACGCGCGGCACACTTCCGGACTCAGTCGCCCTTCTGGTCGAACAACTCGCGGAAGCGGCTACTGCCCTGACTGCGAAAGCCCTGGTCTTCGCGGATCACGAAGAAGGCGGCGATGCCATGGCGTTCAGCGTAGACCGGGCCCGCCTCCGGCCCCAGCACCAGCAGCAAGGTGGATAGACCGTCCGCCCTCAGCACCGACTCATCCACCACGGTTACCGCGGCCAGGTTGTGGCTGATCGGCGCGCCGGTGGCCGGATCGAGGGTGTGCGAGTAGCGCCTGCCGTCCTTCTCAAAATAGTTGCGATAGTCGCCCGATGTAGAAACGCCGAGATCATCGAGCGGGATGATCCTTTGCGCCACCTGGCGATCATCTCGCGGCGCTTCGATAGCGATGCGCCAGGGCGAACCATCGGGCTTGCGCCCCACAGCCTTCAACTCACCGGTGATTTCCACCAGTGCACTGCCGACGCCCAACTCACCAAGTCGCGTCACCACGCGATCCACCGTATAGCCGGCAGCGATGCTGTTGAAGTCCAGTTGCACCGGCGCGTCCTTGCACAGTTCCTGGCCACGAATCGACAAGTGCTGCTGGCCAATCTCGGCTTTCGCAGCGGCAATGGCTTCGGCGCTGGGAATCTGATCGCCGCGGGATTGCGGGCCGAAGCCCCAGAGATCGATCAGCGGTTCCACCGTCATGTCGAAGGCGCCACCGCTGTCCTTCGACAGGTCGCTGGCGAATGACACCAGCTCCAGCATCGGCCCCGGCAGCGCCATGCAACGGCCCGCTGGCAAGGCATTGAAGCGCGCCACTTCGGAATCGGCGCGGTAGGTGGACATCTGGCGGTCGACTTCCGACAGGATGCCTTCGACCTCGCGGCGAGCCTGTTCCACCGAGGGGCCGGACGCGCTGCGCACGTACTTCACCGAGTAGCTGCTGCCCATGGTAGGGCCGCCGAACTGCTCCAGGGGATCACCGCACCCGGCCAGCAGGAGGCTGGCCGAGAGCAGCACGATGAGCCTGGTCATCGGAATCAAGCGTCAGAGGGCGGTGACCCGCGAGGTGGAGCGCTTGAAGTAGTAGCAGACACCGATCAGTGCCAGCCAGAACGGAATGGCGTACACCGAAACATTGATGCCCGGAATCATCAGCATCACACCAAGGATCAGCGCCACGAAGGCCAGGCACAGGTAGTTGCCTACCGGGTACCAGAGGGCCTTGAAGAAAGGCTGGATACCCTGGGATTGCATGGACTTGCGGAACTTCAGGTGCGACAGGCTGATCATCGCCCAGTTGATCACCAACGCCGCCACCACCAGGGCCATCAGCAATTCCAGAGCCTTCTGCGGCGCAAGGTAGTTCACGACCACACAGAGGAAGGTGATCAGTGCCGAGAGGCCGATGGCAAGTACCGGCACGCCACGGTCATCCACCTTCATCAGCGCCTTGGGCGCATCGCCCTGCTCGGCCAGACCGTAGAGCATGCGACTGTTGGCATAGACACCGCTGTTGTAGACCGACAGAGCTGCGGTCAATACCACGAAGTTCAGGATATGGGCCGCAGCATCGCTGCCGATCAGCGAGAAGATCTGCACGAAGGGGCTGCCGCTGTAGGGATCGCCCGCAGCATTCAGAGTCTCCAGGAGCTTGTCCCATGGGTAGAGCATCAGCAACACACTGAGGGCGCCGATGTAGAAAATCAGAATGCGGTAGATGACCTGGTTGATGGCCTTGGGAATCACCTTCTTCGGCTCGCTGGCTTCAGCAGCAGTAATGCCGATCAACTCCAGTCCACCGAACGAGAACATGATGATGGCCAGCACCATCACCAGGCCTTCCAGGCCATTGGGGAAGAAACCACCATGGCTCCAGAGGTTGCTCACCGCCGCCTGCTCGCCGCCCGTACCGCTGATCAGCAGGTAGATACCCAGGATGATCATGCCGATGATGGCGACAACCTTGATCAGCGCGAACCAGAACTCTGCTTCACCGAATACCTTCACGTTGGCCAGGTTGATCAGGTTGATCAACACGAAGAACACGGCGGCTGAGACCCAGGTCGGCACGTCCGGCCACCAGAACTGGATGTACTTGCCCACTGCGGTCAGCTCGGCCATGCCCACCAGCACGTAGAGCACCCAGTAGTTCCAGCCGGCGAGGAATCCCGCATAACCACCCCAGTACTTGTGGGCGAAGTGGCTGAAGGAACCGGCGACCGGCTCCTCGACGATCATCTCGCCCAACTGGCGCATGATCAGGAAAGCGAAGAACCCGGCAATGGCATAGCCGAGAATCATCGAAGGCCCCGCCGACTTGAGCACCCCGGCCGAGCCCAGGAACAGGCCGGTGCCGATGGCGCCGCCCAGCGCGATAAGCTGGATGTGGCGGTTCTTCAGGCCCCTTTTGAGCGGCCCTTGGTGAAGGTGATGTCCTTCCATCCGGGTAATCCCCAAGCGATTCTTGTTATCCGATTACAGACCCGATAAATGAAAAACGGGAGCCCGAGAGCTCCCGTTTTTCAATTTCATACGCTTAGCGCGGGAAAGACGGCGGGTTGACCCCAGCCATGTCTTCCATCACGCGAACCACCTGGCAGCTGTAACCGAATTCGTTGTCGTACCACACGTACAGGACAACGCGGTTGTCGTTGCAGATGGTGGCCTCGGCGTCTACCACACCGGCATGGCGGGAGCCGACGAAGTCGGTGGAGACCACTTCCTGGGAAGCGACGAAGTCGATCTGCTTCTGCAGGTCAGAGTGCATGGCCATCTGGCGCAGGTACTCGTTGATTTCTTCGCGGTTGGTGGCCTTTTCCAGGTTCAGGTTCAGGATGGCCATGGACACGTTCGGCGTCGGAACGCGGATCGCATTGCCGGTCAGCTTGCCCTTCAGAACCGGCAGAGCCTTGGCGGCGGCGGTAGCGGCGCCAGTCTCGGTGATCACCATGTTCAGCGGCGCGGCGCGGCCACGACGGCTGCCCTTGTGGAAGTTGTCGATCAGGTTCTGGTCGTTGGTGAACGAGTGAACGGTTTCGACGTGGCCGTTGACGATGCCGTATTGGTCGTTGACAGCCTTCAGCACCGGCACGATGGCGTTGGTGGTGCAGGAAGCGGCCGAAACGATCCGGTCGTCAGCGGTGATTTCACCATGGTTGATGCCGTGAACGATGTTCTTCAGAGCACCCTTGCCAGGAGCGGTCAGGATCACGCGGTCGATGCCGGCGCACTTCAGGTGCTGGCCCAGGCCTTCGGCATCACGCCACTTGCCGGTGTTGTCGACCAGCAGGGCGTTCTTGATGCCGTACTGGGTGTAGTCGATCGACGCCGGGTCGTTGGAGTAGATCACCTGGATCAGGTTGCCGTTGGCGGTGATGGTGTTGTTGGCTTCATCGATGGTGATGGTGCCGTCGAACGGGCCATGCACGGAGTCGCGGCGCAGCAGGCTGGCACGTTTGACCAGGTCGTTGTCGGCACCCTTGCGGACGACGATGGCGCGCAGGCGCAGGCCGTCGCCGCCACCGGTCTTCTCGATCAGGATGCGAGCCAGCAGACGGCCGATACGACCGAAGCCGTACAGGACGACGTCGGTGCCTTCACGGGCGCCGCCGTTCTGCTTGCCAACCACGTCGGCCAGTTCGTCCTTGGTGAACTGCTCGATGCTGCGGCCGTTACCTTCAGCCTTGAACTTGGCAACCATCTTGCCCAGGTCCACGGAAGCGCTGCCGAGCTTGAGCTCGCTCATCGCCTTGAGGATCGGGAAGGTTTCGTGAACCGAAAGCTCGGCTTCATCCGCCAGGCGGTGGCGGGCAAAACGGTGGGCCTTGAGGATGGCGATCACGGAGCGGTTGATCAGGCCACGGCCATAGATCGAAGTCACAACATTGTTGTTGCGATACAGCTGGCCAATCATCGGAATCATGGCTTCCGCGAGGGCTTCACGATCGATCCATTCACCGAGACACTGGTCGGGCTTCTGAGTCACGGGCAGTACCTTCCACATGTAGGGGATGAAAAAAGGGGCTACATTATGACGGCGCACGCAGGCGCCGGCAATCAGCAGCGGCCTCAACACTGACATCCGCTAGTCGGGATAGTTACAATCCGCCGATCTTTTTCCGACCGGAGCCTCTTGCCCGTGTCCGTATTGCGCCTCCCGCCCCTCCCCTCCGCCGCCGGCAAGCAGCATTGGGGCAATCTGCCCGGTGCCGCGCTGAGCCTGGCCATCGCCGAAGCCGCCAGCGCTGGCAAGCGCTTCACCCTGCTGCTGACCGCTGACAGCCAGACAGCCGAGCGACTGGAGCAGGAGTTGGGTTTCTTCGCCCCGGATCTCGACGTCCTGCATTTCCCCGATTGGGAAACCCTGCCCTACGACCTCTTTTCGCCGCACCAGGACATCATTTCCCAGCGCGTGGACACCCTTTATCGGTTGCCGGGGGTCAAGCGCGGCGTACTGGTGGTCCCCATCACCACGGCCCTGCACCGGCTGGCGCCGACGCGTTTCCTGCTGGGCTCAAGCCTGGTACTGGATGTCGGCCAGAAACTGGATGTGGAGCGGATGCGCCTGCGCCTGGAAGCAGCCGGTTATCGCTGCGTGGACACCGTCTACGAACATGGCGAGTTCGCCGTGCGTGGCGCACTGATCGACCTGTTCCCCATGGGCAGCGACCTGCCGTACCGCATCGACCTGTTCGATGACGAGATCGAAACCCTGCGAACCTTCGATCCGGAAACCCAGCGCTCGGTGGACAAGGTGGAGTCCATCCGTCTGCTGCCGGCACGCGAGTTCCCGCTGGACAAGAAGGCGGTCACCGACTTCCGTGGCCGCTTCCGCGAGCGTTTCGACGTCGACTTCCGCCGCTGCCCGATTTATCAGGACCTGGCCAGCGGCATCACGCCGGCAGGTATCGAGTACTACCTGCCGCTGTTCTTCGAGGAGACCGCGACCCTCTTCGACTACCTGCCGACCGATACCCAGGTGTTCTCCCTGCCGGGTATCGAGCAAGCGGCCGAGCAGTTCTGGACCGATGTACGCAACCGTTACGAAGAACGCCGCGTCGACCCGGAACGCCCGCTGGTGCCGCCCGCTGAAGTGTTCCTGCCGGTGGAAGACTGCTTCGCCCGCCTGAAAGGTTCGCCCCGCCTGATCCTCAGCCAGGAAGACGTCGAGCCCGGTGTCGGCCGCGAGCGCTTCTCTGCCCGCGCCCTGCCCGACCTGGCGATCCAGGCCAAGGCCAGCGAACCGCTGGCGGCCTTGCGCCGCTTCATCGAAGAATTCCCCGGACGGGTACTGTTCAGCGCCGAGTCGGCCGGTCGCCGTGAAGTGCTGCTGGAAATGCTCGCACGCCTGAAGCTGCGCCCACAGGAAGTCGAGGGTTGGCCGGATTTCGTCACCAGTTCCGAGCGCCTGGCCATCACCATCGCACCGCTGGATGAAGGCCTGCTGCTGGACGATCCCGGCCTTGCACTGATCGCGGAAAGTCCGCTGTTCGGCCAGCGCGTGATGCAACGCCGCCGTCGCGAACGCCGCGGCGATGCCGGCGACAACGTGATCAAGAACCTGGCGGAACTCCGCGAAGGCGCACCCGTCGTGCATATCGATCACGGCGTGGGGCGCTATCTGGGACTGATCACCCTGGAAATCGAAGGTCAGGCCGCCGAGTTTCTCGCCCTGCAATACGCCGAGGAAGCCAAGCTTTACGTCCCGGTGGCCAGCCTGCACCTGATCGCCCGCTACACCGGCAGCGACGATGCCCTGGCACCGCTGCACCGTCTCGGCTCCGAAGCCTGGCAGAAAGCCAAGCGCAAGGCTGCCGAGCAGGTCAGGGACGTCGCCGCCGAGCTGCTGGACATCTATGCCCGCCGCGCGGCCCGCGAGGGTTATGCGTTCAAGGACCCGAAAGTCGATTACGCCACCTTCTCGGCCGGATTCCCCTTCGAAGAGACCCCGGACCAGCAGTCCGCCATCGAGGCCGTGCTGGCCGACATGCTCGCTCCGAAGCCCATGGACCGACTGGTTTGCGGCGACGTCGGCTTCGGCAAGACCGAAGTGGCCATGCGCGCCGCCTTCGTCGCCGTACACAGTGGCAAACAGGTCGCGGTACTCGTGCCCACAACCCTGCTCGCCCAGCAGCACTACAACAGCTTCCGCGACCGCTTCGCCGACTGGCCGGTGACCGTGGAAGTGATGAGCCGCTTCAAGTCCGCCAAGGAAGTGGAGGGCGCGGCGCAGCAACTGGCCGAAGGCAAGATCGACATCATCATCGGTACCCATAAGCTGCTGCAGGACGACGTGCGCTTCAAGAACCTGGGCCTCGCGATCATCGACGAGGAACACCGCTTCGGCGTCCGCCAGAAGGAGCAGTTGAAGTCCCTGCGCAGCGAAGTCGACATCCTCACCCTCACTGCCACGCCCATCCCGCGCACCCTGAACATGGCGGTGGCGGGCATGCGTGACCTGTCGATCATCGCCACGCCGCCAGCGCGTCGCCTGTCGGTGCGCACTTTCGTCATGGAGCGGCAGAAGACCGCCATCAAGGAAGCGCTGCTCCGCGAGCTGCTGCGCGGTGGCCAGGTCTACTACCTGCACAACGAGGTGGCGACCATCGAGAAATGCGCCGCCGAACTGGCTGAGCTGGTACCTGAGGCACGCATCGCCGTCGGCCACGGACAGATGCGCGAGCGCGAACTCGAACAGGTGATGAGCGACTTCTACCACAAGCGTTTCAACGTGCTGGTGGCGTCCACCATCATCGAAACCGGTATCGACGTGCCCAGCGCCAACACCATCGTCATCGAGCGCGCCGACAAGTTCGGCCTGGCCCAGCTGCACCAGTTGCGCGGCCGTGTTGGCCGTAGCCATCACCAGGCGTATGCGTACCTACTGACACCACCCCGCAAGCAGATGACACCGGACGCCGAGAAACGCCTGGAAGCCATCTCCAACGCCCAGGACCTGGGCGCCGGCTTCGTCCTCGCGACCCACGACCTGGAAATCCGTGGCGCCGGCGAGTTGCTTGGAGACGGCCAGAGCGGTCAGATTCAGGCCGTCGGCTTCACCCTCTACATGGAAATGCTCGAACGTGCCGTGAAGGCGATCCGCAAGGGCGAGCAGCCCAACCTGGAACAGCCACTGGGAGGCGGACCTGAAATCAACCTGCGCGTGCCGGCGCTGATCCCCGAGGATTACCTGCCGGACGTGCATGCACGCCTGATTCTCTACAAGCGCATTGCCTCCGCAGCCGATGAAGACGGACTGAAGGAACTGCAGGTGGAGATGATCGACCGCTTCGGCCTGCTGCCCGAACCTACCAAGCACCTGGTGCGCATGACCCTGCTCAAGCTGCAGGCGGAAAAGCTCGGCATCAAGAAAGTCGATGCCGGCCCGCAAGGCGGTCGCATCGAGTTCGATGCCACCACCAGTGTCGATCCACTCGTGCTGATCAAACTGATCCAGGGCCAGCCCAAACGCTACAAGTTCGAAGGCGCCACCCTGTTCAAGTTCCAGGTGCCCATGGAGCGCCCGGAAGAACGTTTCAACACCCTTGAAGCCCTGTTCGAACGCCTGACCCCGCAGTAGTCTGCGGAATGATTGCCCCTATAAGGAACAACCCATGCGCGCCATCCGTAACTTCGCCCTGTTGCTCGCCCTGCTGGCTCCGGCTGCCTTCGCCGACGGTCTCTACTCGGTGGAGATGATCATCTTCCGCCAGGCCGGCGATCCCATCCCCGCCAGCCAGCCGGCGCCGGACGACTGGGCCGCGGGCAGCCAGTCCATCGCCGGCAGCGAGCGAGGTACCGCACTGGATGGCGAAGCAGCCAAGCTCAACCCCAATGCGGGATACGAGGTGCTGCTGCACAAGGCCTGGTCGCAAAACCTGTCGGCCATGGAAAACAAGGTTTCGGTTACTTCCGGCGAGCAGCAGCTGGGGCATTTCCCAGTCGAAGGCACCCTGGCTCTCACCCTCGATCGCAGCGTCGATGCCCAGGCCGACTTCTGGATCAACCAGTTCGACGGCAGCGGCCTCGTCAGCAGCAGTGAACGCCTGCGCCAGGGCACCCGCCTGAAGAATGGCGAGCTCACCTATCTCGACCACGGCAACCTGGGCATCCTGATTCGCATCAGCCCCCTCTAAGGCGCCATGAGTGCCCTGCTCGACCAATTGAGGCAGCTGGATTGGCGCCTGGACTTCGATCCAGGCGCGCTTTCGCGTGGCCTCAAATACGCCACAGAAGACCGCATCCGGCTGCTAAGCCTGAGCGACAAGGCCATCGAAACCAGTTGCGAAGGCTCCGAAGGCCACTTCTACACTCAGCGAATCCGCCTCGCCCCCAAAGGTCTAGGCGTGGTCGGCAATTGCAGCTGCCCGGTGAACTACAACTGCAAGCACTGCGTCGCCGCCATCACCGTTCTGCTGGCGCAGCCCGCCGACGGTTGGCAGCCACCGCCTCCACCAGTCGAGCGCCTGGTGGATGACCTGCATCCCATTCCACACCTGATCCTCGGCAGTCACGCGCAGAGCCAGTACGACCTGCGCAGCGGGCGTATGGTCGGTAGCCAGCAGCATCGGGCCGGGCTGGTATTCGACTACGGCGGCGCCCATGCCCACGGCAAGATGGCGAAATTGGAGCGATTGCATCACCGCAGCAATGGTGAACGCCTGGCCATTGCGCGCCACCCGAAAGTCGAACAGACCCTGCGTGACACCCTGCGCCAGTACGGTTTCAAGGAAGCCTTGCGGCAGAGCCTGGCGTTGCCCGCCAACAGCGCGGAGATGTTCGAGCTACCCGGCGACGAGCAATGGCTGCACTTCATGCGGGAGCAACTGCCGGCGCTACGCGAACAGGGCTGGCAAATCGATATTCGTCCGGGCTTCCAGTTCGACCTATCCCAGGTCGAAGGCTGGTACGCCGAAGTGGAGGAAGCGCCCGGCCGTGAATGGTTCGACCTGGAACTGGGGATCGTCGTCGAAGGCCGCCGCATCAGCCTGCTTCCAGTGCTGCTACGCCTGATCCAGCGCAACCCCGAGCTCCTCGATCCGCAGAACCTGCAGCGCCGCAAAGACGACGAACAACTACGCCTGCAACTGGATGCCACTCGCGCTGCGGATGGTCGCCCCCTGCAAGTGCTGCTGCCCTTCTCCCGCCTCAAGCCGGTGCTGACCACCTTGGGCGAGCTCTACCAACGGGACCAGGACCCGGCCCAGAGCCTGCGCCTGGCGCGCCCCGATGCAGCCCGCCTGAGTCAGCTCGAAGGGCTGGACCTGCATTGGCAAGGCGGTGAAGAACTGCGCGACCTGGCACGCAAGCTGCGCGATAGCAGCACGGCTGCCAGCAACCCGCCGAAGGGCCTCAATGCCGAGCTGCGCCATTACCAGCTGGAAGGCCTGGCCTGGCTGCAAACCCTCCGCGAAGTGGGGGCCGGCGGCATCCTCGGCGACGACATGGGCCTGGGCAAGACGCTTCAGACCCTCGCCCATCTGCTGCTGGAAAAGGAAGCGGGCCGACTCGACCGTCCGGCTCTGGTGGTCATGCCCACGAGCCTGATCCCCAACTGGCTGGACGAGGCGGCACGCTTCGCGCCCGACCTGCGCGTCCTCGCCTTGCATGGTCCGGGTCGGAAAAAGGCCTTCGCACGAATGGCCGAGCATGATCTGTTACTGACCACCTACGCCCTGCTGCCACGAGACCTGGAACAATTCACCCAGTTGCCGCTGCACGCCCTGATCCTCGATGAAGCGCAGTACATCAAGAACCACGCCAGCAAGGCCGCCCAGGCCGCGCGCCAACTGGAAGCACGCCAGCGCCTGTGCCTCACCGGTACACCCCTCGAGAATCACCTGGGCGAGCTCTGGTCGCTGTTCCACTTCCTGATGCCCGGCTGGCTGGGCGACAGCCAGGGCTTCCTGCGCAATTACCGGACGCCCATCGAGAAGCACGGCGACGCCACCCGCCTGGCGCACCTCAACGCCCGCCTCAAGCCGTTCCTGTTGCGCCGCAGCAAGGAAGCGGTGGCCACCGAGCTACCCGCCAAAAGCGAGATCACCCAGTGGGTCGAGCTCAGCGACCGCCAACGCGATCTCTACGAAACCGTGCGCCTGGCCATGGACCACAAGGTCCGGGACGAGATCGATCGCAAAGGCCTGGCCCGCAGCCAGATCGTCATACTCGAAGCCCTGCTGAAGCTGCGCCAGGTGTGCTGCGACGCGCGCCTGATCGAGGAAAGCGGTTCACGCTCGCGCGGCAGCAGCTCGGGTAAGCTCGACAGCCTGATGGAAATGCTTGAGGAGTTGATTGCCGAAGGCCGCAAGGTGCTGTTGTTCTCGCAGTTCACCAGCATGCTGTCGCTGATCGAGGACGAGCTGCACAAGCGCTCGATCGAATACGTGCAGATCACCGGCGACACGCGCGACCGCCGGACACCGGTCCAGCGTTTCCAGAATGGCGAAGTTCCGCTGTTCCTGATCAGCCTGAAAGCGGGCGGCACCGGCCTGAACCTCACCGCCGCCGACACGGTGATCCACTACGATCCCTGGTGGAATCCAGCGGTGGAGCGCCAGGCGACCGACCGCGCCTATCGCATCGGCCAGGACAAACCCGTGTTCGTCTATCGGATGATTTCGCGCGGAACGGTGGAAGAGAAGATCCAGCAGCTGCAAGCGCAGAAAGCCGCGCTCGCACGCGGGATTCTCGACGGCCGGGAAAAGGAAGGCTGGCGATTGGCGGAAGAGGACATCGACGCCCTCTTCGCTCCCTTGCCCCGTATCGCCTGAGCGGGGGCACTGCAGGCAAGCACCACATCGAAGGCCTGCCTGCGGAAAACGACGCGTCAGGCTTTCAGCACATGGGCCAGGACGCTGCGGACCTTGCCGATACCTTCGGCCAGTGCCGCTTCGATCTCGGCCATGGTGATGATGCCGTCCGACTTTCCGGCGGCTGGGTTGACCACCAGCGACAGGCACGCATAAGGCAGATTCAACTCGCGAGCAAGCGCCGCTTCAGGCATGCCGGTCATACCGACGATGTCGCAGCCATCGCGTTCGAGACGGTTGATTTCCGCGATGGTTTCCAGGCGCGGCCCCTGGGTGCAGCCGTAGACACCGAAATCGCTGTGCGGGTAGTCACAGCCATTCAGTGCGGCAAGCAACTGGCCACGCAGCGCTTCGTCGTACGGGTGGCTGAAGTCGATGTGAGTGACGTGGTCGAGGTCGCCCTCGAAGAAAGTGCCGATACGACCCTGGGTGTAATCGATCACCTGATGCGGCACCACCAGGTGTCCGCTGCCCATGGCAGGATGAATGCCACCCACCGCGTTCACCGCGATCACCGCCTCGGCGCCGGAATGCTTGAGGGCCCAGAGGTTGGCCCGGTAGTTCACCTGATGCGGAGGAATGCGATGCGGATGGCCATGGCGCGCCAGGAACAACACATCGTGCCCAGCGTACTCGCCATGAACGATTCCGGCCGACGGCGAACCGTAAGGCGTATCAGGGTGAAGCAGCGCTTTCATGCTCAGGCCCTCGAGCTGGGTCAGGCCTGTACCACCGATGATGGCGTAGACGGTCATGTCGGTTCCTCAATCGATCAATTGGGCTTCACGCAGGGCTGCAGTCGCCTGCAGCCAGCGGGGGTCCTGGCGGTATTCGGTACCGGGGAACGCGCGGCGACGCATGCGCGCGAGGTTGGCGGGCGGCGTTGCGCCCAGGCGCTGCAAGCGCTCCAGGGCCAGCTCGGCAGCGGCGCGGTCATTGCACACCAAGCCCATGTCGCAACCAGCCATCAGCGCAGCTTCGATACGCTCGGCGGCATCGCCCACCACATGAGCACCGGCCATGGACAGGTCATCGCTGAAGATGACGCCGGAGAATTTCAGTTCGCCACGCAGAATGTCCTGCAACCAGCGCCGGGAGAAACCGGCCGGCTGGCTATCCACCTGCGGGTAGATGACGTGGGCCGGCATCATGCCGTCGAGTTCAGTTGCCAGGCTTGCGAAGGGAATCAGGTCGCTGGTGCGGATCTGCTCCAGACTGCGCTCGTCGGTGGGAATCGCAACATGGGAGTCGGCCTCGGCCCAACCATGTCCCGGGAAATGCTTGCCGGTAGCCGCCATACCGGCCTGGCGCAGTCCACGAATGAACGCCCCCGCCAATCGTGCGGCGCGCTGGGGATCACCCTCGAACGCACGGCTGCCCACCACGGCACTGCGCTGGTGGTCGAGATCGAGGACCGGGGCAAAGCTGATATCCAGCCCTACTGCCAGCACTTCGGTCGCCATCAACCAGCCGCACTGCTCGGCCAACTGCTCGGCGTTGTCGTTGTCGGCCAGTGCCCGCATCGCGGGAAGGCGCAGGAAACCCTGTCGCAGGCGTTGTACGCGACCGCCCTCCTGATCGACCGCCAGGATCAGGTCCGGACGAACGGCATGAATGGACGCACAAAGCTCACGCACCTGGCGCGGGCTTTCGATGTTGCGGGCAAAGATGATCAGGCCGGCAACTTCCGGCTGACGAAGGATCTGCCGATCCTCAGCGGTCAGCCAGGTGCCGCCGATATCCAGCATCAGGGAACCTTGCATTAAAAAATCCTTAAGAGAGTTGCGTCGCTGCCCAATCCGGGCAAGGCGCTTCGTCAATGCGTACCGCACAGTGGACGGGCACTCGATCGAAGAGTTCCAGCACATCCGTATTGCGCAGACGAATGCACCCGTGAGAACGGGGAACGCCCATGGGCTCGGTGTCGGGCGTACCGTGCAGGTAGATATAGCGGCGGAAGCTGTCCACGCTGCCGAGGCGATTGCGCCCGGGCTCTCGTCCGCTGAGCCAGAGGATGCGGCTCAGGATCCAGTCCCTTCCCGGGAAGCGCTCGTGCAGCTCGGCGTTCCAGACCTCACCCGTCCAGCGCCGACCCCGCAGCACTGCCCCCAGGGGCAAGGCGTCGCCAATCTTCGCGCGAACCTGGTGCAAGCCACGGGGCGTGCAATTGGAGCCGTTGGTTTCGCCAGCACCGTTGAGCGCGGTGGAGACGGACATGCGCAGCACCAACTGCCCCTCGGCAAAGCCGTAGAGCTGTTGGTCAGCGATGGAGATATGCAGAAGATCGAGGTTTTGCATGGGCCGCAAGCTTAGCTGATCAGCCCGCTCGCGCCCATAGGGGGATTAAGCCTTGGCGGGAGACGCCGGGGCCTTGTTGCGCGGCTTCAGCATGGCGCTCGCCAGTACCTCATCGGTTACGCCAGTCTCGGCGCGCATGCCGGCTGCCAGGAATGGCACCATCAGGCGCATGACCTGCTCGATCGAGGTGTTTACGCCGAAGTCGTTCTCCGCCATCGCACGCAACGCCTTGATCCCGGACATGCTGAACGCTGCGGCGCCGAGCATGAAGTGCACCCGCCAGAACAGTTCCAGTGGTGGCACCCTTGGTGCGGATTCGTTCACCAGCAGCATGTATCGACGGAAAACCTTTCCGTAAACCTCTTCCAGATACTTGCGCAAGTGCCCCTGGCTCTGACTGAATGCAAGCCCGAGCAGACGCATGAAGATAGAAAGGTCGTTGCCGCTGCGAGGCTTTACCGCAAGAGCCTGCTCAACGAGCATTTCCAACAGCTCCTCGAGGCTGGCCTTGCTTTCGGCCTTGGCCTGGCGACGGTCCAGTTCACGCTCCAGACTCTGGCAGAATGGACCAAGAAAGCGCGAGAAGACTGCCTGGATCAGCGCTTTCTTCGAGCCGAAGTGATAGTTCACCGCTGCCAGATTGACCCCAGCTTTGCTGGTGATGAGGCGCAACGAAGTCTCGGCGAAGCCCTTCTCCGCGAACAGCTGTTCCGCAGCATCCAGAATGCGTTCTACGGTTTCCGACTGGGCCATGGCTCCTCCGCCTGACAAACACTTGTTTGAAACATACGTTTCAGCCGGTCAGCTTGTCAAGTCGCCTTCACCACTATCTGACGCAGTGGTCATTCTCGCTCTGCAGCCTCGCGATGAAGCTCTCGCGCTCTGTCTGCGCCCTCCTTCTGCCCTCACCCAAAAAAGAAGCGTTGCCAAGGGCGAATCACTGTATATAATCCCAGCAACTGTATAAAAAAACAGAGAGCCTCCATGCTGAAACTGACGCCCCGCCAAGCCGAGATTCTCGCATTCATCAAGCGCTGCCTTGAAGACAATGGCTTCCCGCCTACCCGCGCGGAAATCGCCCAGGAACTGGGCTTCAAGTCACCCAACGCCGCTGAAGAACACCTCAAGGCCCTGGCACGCAAAGGTGCGATTGAGATGACGCCGGGCGCTTCCCGGGGCATTCGTATCCCCGGCTTCGAACCTGGCAATAGCGAAGAGGACGGCCTGCCGGTAATTGGCCGGGTCGCTGCAGGCGCGCCGATCCTCGCCCAACAGAACATCGAGGAATCTTGCCGCATCAACCCGGATTTCTTCCATCCCCGCGCCGACTACCTGCTGCGTGTCCGCGGCATGTCGATGAAAGACATCGGCATCTATGACGGAGACCTGCTCGCCGTCCATAGCACCCGCGAAGTCCGCAACGGCCAGGTGGTCGTGGCTCGACTGGGAGAAGAAGTCACGGTCAAACGCTTCAAGCGTGAAGGCGAAAAGGTCTGGCTGATTGCCGAGAACCCAGAGTTCGCCCCAATCGAAGTCAACCTGGATGAACAGGATCTGGTGATCGAAGGTTTGAGTGTCGGCGTGATCCGCCGCTAAAGGAGGCGTTTATGCAGTTCCCGCAGTCGCTTGGTCGGTCGCAGCTCCCCCTGTTCCACGACGCCATCCTGGCAAATCCCGTGGCGCCGTTGCTGACCGATGTGGTCGAAGAACCCAGCAAAGAAGAACCCGAAGCGTTCAGCGAATTGTCGCTACGGGGCGCAGCCGGGCATTGCCGTAGTCTGCTCGCCTCGATATTGCGGGAACTGAGCGAAGAGAAAGACGCGCGCTGGCTGACATTGATCGGCGCACCCGCGGGTCTGTCCCGCGACTGGCTGCGCGAGTCCGGCCTCAACCGCGAACGCATCCTGATTCTTCAACCACGGGGAGAACAAAGCGCTCTCGAGTTGGCCTGCGAAGCCCTGCGTCTGGGCCGCAGCCATACCGTTGTGAGCTGGCTTCAGCTAGGGCAACGAGCCAAGCGCCAACTGGCCCAGGCCGCACGCCAAGGCGACGCGCAGAGCCTGAACATTCTGCTTGGCTGAAAAACTACTGGGCGCCTGACGATCACTGCGCCCATCTGACACAAGACGGTAACCGGATCAGTGGAAGATCTGGCTCCAGCGATCAGTGCAGGACGCGCGGACCGTCCTGATGGTCCATCTCACCTTCAGCCAGTCGACCCGCCATCTGAACGCCCACATTCAGCATGGCTTTGGCGACTTCCAGGTGATGCCCCTGAAGGAAAGCCTTGGCGTCAGCGGAGAAGTCCAGCGTCACCAACGCCTCCTCGTCCTCAGCCCGGCGCAGAATGATGCGGCCATCAGGCAGTTCGACTATTTCCAGAAAGGACGTAGGCATAATTTCATATCTCCACGAAAGGCGGCCATTGTAGCAGCCAGCCGCCAGCGCGCCCTAGCCCGTCGATCAAATCAGCACTCGCTTAGTGTTTCTCGGAAGCGCAAGGCAAGCGATTTCAGATTCTGCCGCCACGACTCCAACACTTCACGCGACAGTGGCATCTCTTCTTCATCTACGCTGACTGCGGTGATCAACGGTAGAGTCGGGTCGATCTTGGCCTGCTTCGGCGCCTGCGGCGGTTGGAACAATGCACGATAGGCCGCAAGCAGTTCAGCCAGCCATGTTTCACGTTGCTGAGCCAACTCCACCAGCTCAGCCAACTCGGGGCTGGGTGCTGCTGCCAGGACTTCCGGCGTCAGCAGCAATTCGACGCGCGGCGCGCCGGCCTCGGGAAGACGGTAGTAGCCGGCGATTTCATGACACAAGCCGAGCAACGCGCCATAGAGATGGAACAAAACCGCCTCGCGCTGGGACTGCACCAATGCCTGGGCATTCATCGCCCTGCTCTCTTCCACCTTGCCCCAGGACTCCAGGGACAGGCCGGCGAAGAAGATTTTCTGGTTGGTGCGGGTGTAAAGCTCATGGGCCATGACGGCGCCCTCCACAGGTGACCCGGGCAGTATAAGCGCGCCCGGTTCAGGGCGCGCTACGGTCGGTCAGCGCTTGTCCTCGACCTTCCACTTGCCGCCATCGAAGAAAGCGCGCCAGCCGGTGGGCTTGCCTTCGACCTCGGTCTGCACATATTGCTCCTTCGTCTTGCGGCTGAAGCGGATCACCGCCGGGCGTCCTTCCGGGTCTTTCTTCGGCGCTTCCAGCAGGTAGTGGTACTTGGCATCCAGCTCGTCCTTGTGCGGAATCAGCTCCTGCACCAAGGGTGCACGGGTTTCGCGATTCTTCGGAAACTGGCTGGCCGCCAGGAACAGCCCGGAAGCACCATCACGCAGCACATAGATGTCGTCGACCTTCTCGCACTTCAGCTCGGGCATGCGGATCGGATCGATCTTCGGCGGCGCGGCCTCGCCGCTTTTCAACAACTTGCGGGTGTTCTTGCAACTGGCGTTGGTGCAACCGAAGAACTTGCCGAACCGGCCCGTCTTGAGCTGCATCTCACTACCGCACTTATCGCACTCCAGGCTCGGACCTTCGTAGCCCTTGATGCGGTACTGACCCTGCTCGATTTCGTAACCCGAGCAATCCGGGTTATTGCCGCAAATATGCAGCTTGCGGGTTTCATCCAGCAGATAGGCATCCATCGCAGTCGCGCAGATCGGGCAGCGATGCTTGCCACGCAACACGCGGGACTCCGATTCACCCTCGTCGTCCGCGGCGATTTCGTCGCCCGGCACGAGGTTGATGGTGGCCTTGCAGCGCTCCTTCGGCGGGAGGCTGTAGCCCGAGCAACCGAGGAATACGCCGGTAGAGGCGGTACGGATCATCATCGGACGACCGCACTCGCGGCAGGGAATGTCGGTCAGCGTCGGCTGGTTGGCACGCATGCCCTTGTCGGCGCCTTCGGCCAGCTCCAGCTTCTTCCTGAAGTCACCGTAGAACTCGTCAAGCAGGTGCTTCCAGTCGCGCTCGCCCTGGGCGACGTCGTCCAGGTGCTCTTCCATGCCGGCGGTGAAGCCATAATCCATCAGGTTGGCGAAGCTTTCATTCAGGCGCTCGGTAACGATGTCGCCCATCTTCTCCGCGTAGAAACGACGGTTGTGCACCGTAACGTAGCCACGTTCCTGAATGGTGGAGATGATCGCTGCGTAGGTGGACGGACGGCCAATGCCACGCTTTTCCAGCTCTTTGACCAGGCTGGCTTCGGAGTAGCGCGCCGGCGGCTTGGTGAAGTGCTGGCTGGGCTCGAGATTGAGCAACTTGAGCAGTTCGCCCTCGCTCATTTCCGGCAGCACGTCGTCCTCACCGGGCTTGCTCTGCTGCGGCAGGACGCGAGTGTAACCATCGAACTTGAGAATACGGCCCTTGGCGCGCAGCTCGAACTTGCTGGCAGCGACGCTGACGCTGGTGGACAGGTACTCGGCCGGCGGCATCTGGCAAGCCACGAACTGGCGCCAGATCAGGTCGTAGAGGCGCTCGGCATCACGCTCCATGCCAGACAGCTGGGTCGGGCGCAGATTGACGTCGGACGGGCGAATGGCCTCGTGCGCTTCCTGGGCGCCTTCCTTGCTGGAATAGACGTTCGGCTTGGACGGCAGGTATTTCTGACCGAACTCACCCTCGATGAAGCCACGCACCATGGTGATGGCGTCGGCCGAGAGGTTGGTCGAGTCGGTACGCATATAAGTGATGTAGCCGGCCTCGTAAAGACGCTGGGCCATCATCATGGTCTTCTTCACCCCGAAGCCCAGGCGGTTGCTCGCGGCCTGCTGCAGGGTGGAGGTAATGAAGGGCGCGGACGGGCGACTGGAGGTCGGCTTGTCCTCGCGCTTGGCCACGGTGTAGCTGGAAGCCTTGAGCTTCTCCAGCGCCGCCATGGCCTGGGCTTCGTTCAGCGGCTTGAAGGCCTCGCCGTTCTCGCGCGCCACTTCGAAACGCACCTTGGCGCCCTTGGCGGTGCCGAGGTCGGCATGAACTTCCCAGTATTCTTCCGGAACGAATGCGCGAATCTCGCGCTCGCGCTCCACCACCAGCTTCACCGCCACCGACTGCACACGGCCAGCGGAGAGGCCACGGGCGATCTTCTGCCAAAGCAGCGGCGACACCATGTAGCCCACGACGCGGTCGAGGAAGCGACGCGCCTGCTGTGCATTGACACGATTGATGTCGAGGTCGCCGGGCTGGGAGAAGGCTTCCTGGATGGCCTTCTTGGTGATTTCGTTGAACACCACACGTTTGTAGCGGCTGTCATCGCCACCGATGGATTCCCGCAGGTGCCAGGCAATGGCCTCCCCCTCGCGGTCCAAGTCGGTTGCGAGATAGATGGTGTCGGCATCCTTGGCCAGGCGGCGCAGCTCGTCGATCACCTTTTCCTTGCCGGGCAGGATCTCGTATTTGGCCTTCCAGCCGTGCTCAGGGTCCACACCCATGCGTGCAACCAACTGACGCTTGGCCTTCTCCTTTGCGGACAGGACCGGCGCTTCGCCAGCGGTCTTGCCACGCTTGGCCGGCTCCTTGGCGGTACTGGCCGAACCGCTGGTGGGGAGGTCACGGATGTGGCCGATGCTCGACTTCACCACGTACTGGTTGCCCAGGTACTTGTTGATGGTCTTGGCCTTGGCCGGGGATTCCACGATGACCAGCGATTTGCCCATGGATCGGTGTGTTCCTGAATGAAGAATGTAAAAGGCGGGTGCCGCCCGTCGCGGCACCGCTATATATAGTGGCCAGCGCGACGCGGTCAAGCGCGCCCCGGCTGCCTCGATGCCCCTCAGGGCTGAGGAAAGAGATTCGGCTCCGCACTCACCAAGGCGAAGCGCGCAATCTGCTCGCCATCCACCTGGACTGTTTCGGTAAACATGCTGAGCGGTCGCACCCAAAGGCCGAATTCGCCGTAGAGGGCCTGGTATACCACCAGTTCCTCCTCCGTCTCGGAATGCCGCGCAACACCGACGACACGGTACTGCTGACCCTTGTAGTGACGATAGAGACCCGGTTGCAGGCTCATGATTGCCTCACAGTGATGAATGCAGGCTATCCCGCAAAGGTTGCGCATGGTGCCGCGTGATGCGACTCGAAACCAGCCCTTGCATGAAAATTCCTGCGAAGTATCTCCACATAAAAGCAAAAACCGGGGCACTGGGCCCCGGTTTTCTCATCTTGCGTGCGCTCAGACGCGCTCGAAGACGGTGGTGATGCCCTGACCGAGACCCACGCACATGGTGGATACGCCCAGATTACCGCCGTTCTGTTTCATCACATTCAGCAGGGTGCCGGAGATACGGGCACCGGAGCAGCCAAACGGGTGACCCAGGGCGATGGCGCCGCCGTGCAGGTTGACCTTCTGCTCCATCTTGTCGAGGAGCTTGAGGTCCTTCAGCACCGGCAGGGCCTGGGCGGCGAAGGCTTCGTTGAGCTCGACGAAGTCGATGTCGTCCATGGTCAGACCAGCGCGCTTGAGCGCCTTCTGGGTGGACGGTACAGGGCCGTAACCCATGATCGCCGGGTCGACGCCGGCAACCGCCATGGCACGTACCACGGCCATCGGCTGGATACCCAGGTCCTGGGCGCGCTGGGCGCTCATTACGATCATGCAGGAAGCGCCGTCGGTGATCTGCGAGGAAGTGCCCGCAGTCACGGTGCCGCCTTTCGGGTTGAACGCCGGCTTCAGGCTGGCCAGGCTTTCCAGGGTGGTTTCCGGACGAATGGTTTCGTCGTAGTCGAACACCTTCAGGAAGCCGTTCTCGTCGTAGCCCTGCATCGGGATGATTTCATCCTTGAACTTGCCTTCGACGGTGGCCTTGTGGGCCAGTTGGTGCGAACGCACACCGAACTGATCCTGGGCTTCACGGCTGATGCCGTGCATCTTGCCGAGCATTTCAGCGGTCAGGCCCATCATGCCCGAGGCCTTGGCGGCGTACAGGGACATGTGCGGGTTCGGATCAACGCCGTGCATCATGCCGACGTGGCCCATGTGCTCCACGCCACCGACCACGAAGACGTCGCCGTTACCGGTCTGGATGGCCTGCACGGCAGTGTGCAGGGCGCTCATGGAGGAACCGCACAGGCGGCTGACGGTCTGGCCGGCGCTGGTGTGAGGGATCTGGGTCATTAGCGACGCCATGCGTGCGATGTTCCAGCCCTGCTCCAGGGTCTGGTTCACGCAGCCCCAGATCACATCCTCGACTTCCGCCGGATCGACCTTGGTGTTGCGCTCCAGCAGCTTGCTGATCAGGTGCGCCGACATGTCCTCGGCGCGGGTATTGCGGTGCATGCCACCCTTGGAGCGCCCCATCGGGGTGCGACCGAAGTCGACAATGACTGCATCTCTAGGATTCAGGCTCATATTCTTCACTCTCGCTCAATTAGCCGAAAAACTTCTGGCCGTTCTTGGCCATTTCGCGAAGCTTGGCGGTCGGGTGGTACAGCGCGCCCAGGTCGGAATACTTGTCGGCCAGGGCTACAAACTCGGCCACACCGATGCTGTCGATGTAGCGCAGCGCACCACCACGGAAGGGCGGGAAGCCAATGCCATAGATCAGGCCCATATCGGCCTCGGCAGGGGTCGACACGATGCCGTCTTCCAGGCAGCGCACGGTTTCCAGGCACAGCGGAATCATCATGAAGTTGATGATGTCCTCGTCGGTCAGCTCACGCTGCTCCTTGACGATCGACTTCAGCACTTCGTAGGCAACCGGGTCGGTGACCTTCTTCGGCTTGCCGCGCTTGTCGGTCTCGTAGGCGTAGAAGCCCTTGCCGTTCTTCTGACCCAGGCGGTTGGCGTCGTACATGACGTCAACGGCGGTCTTGCCTTCGACGGCCATGCGATCCGGGAAGCCTTCGGCCATTACATCGCGGCCGTGGTGGCCGGTGTCGATGCCAACCACGTCGGACAGGTAGGCCGGGCCCATGGGCCAGCCGAAATTCTCCATGATCTTGTCGATGCGGACGAAGTCGACGCCGAATTCCAGCAGCTTGGCGAAACCGCCGAAGTACGGGAACAGCACGCGGTTGACCAGGAAGCCGGGGCAGTCGTTGACCACGATCGGGTTCTTGCCCATTTTCTTGGCGTAGGCAACGGTGGTGGCGACCGCCACTTCGCTGGACTTCTCGCCACGGATCACTTCAACCAGCGGCATCATGTGCACGGGGTTGAAGAAGTGCATGCCGACAAAGTTCTCCGGACGCTTCAGGACTTGGGCCAGGTAGCTGATGGAGATGGTGGAGGTGTTGGAAGCGATGATGGCGTCTTCGCGAACATGGCCTTCCACCTCGGCCAGCACGGCGTGCTTGACCTTCGGATTCTCGACCACGGCTTCAACAACGATGTCGACATTGCCGAAATCGCCATAGGACATAGTCGGGCGAATCGCGTTCAGCGCTTCAGCCATCTTCTCGGGCTTCATGCGGCCTTTCTCGACGCGCTTGCCGAGCAGCTTGGAAGCTTCGTTCAGACCCATCTGGATACCCTCTTCGCGGATATCCTTCATCAGGATCGGAGTGCCTTTGGAGGCGGACTGGTAGGCGATGCCGCCACCCATGATACCGGCGCCCAGAACGGCAGCCAGTTTCACGCCCTTGGCAGCTTCGTCGTACTGCTTGCCCTTTTTCTTCAGTTCCTGATCGTTCAGGAACAGGCCGATCAGGCTGGTGGCGACGGAAGTCTTGGCCAGCTTCACGAAACCGGCAGCTTCCACTTCCAGAGCCTTGTCACGACCGAAGTTCGCGGCCTTCTGGATGGTCTTGATGGCTTCGACCGGAGCCGGGTAGTTCGGGCCGGCCTGGCCAGCCACAAAGCCCTTGGCGGTTTCGAAGGCCATCATCTGCTCGATGACATTGAGCTTCAGCTTCTCCAGCTTGGGCTGACGCTTGGCCTTGAAGTCCAGTTCGCCGGAAATGGCACGCTTGACCAGGTCCAGGGCGCCAGCCTGCAGCAGGGCGGGAGCGACTACAGCATCGACGGCGCCGACTTTGAGGGCGTCCTCGGCACGGTTCTCCTTACCGGAGGCGATCCACTCGATGGCGTTGTCGGTACCGATGAGGCGCGGCAGACGCACGGTGCCGCCGAAGCCCGGGTAGATACCCAGTTTGACTTCCGGCAGGCCGATCTTGGCGGTGGCGCTCATCACGCGATAGTCGGCCGCCAGGCACATTTCCAGGCCGCCGCCCAGGGCGATGCCGTTGATTGCGGCGACGGTGGGAACTTCGAGGTCTTCGAAGGCGCTGAAGATCTTGTTGGCTTCGAGATTGCCGGCCACCAGCTCTTCATCAGGCAGTTGGAAATTCTCGACGAACTCGGTGATATCGGCGCCGACAATGAACACGTCCTTGCCGCTGCTGACGATAACGCCCTTGACCGAAGCGTCGGCCTTGATGGCTGCAACTGCATCACGCAGTTCATTCAGGGTGAGGCGGTTGAACTTGTTGACGGACTCACCCTTGAGGTCGAATTTCAGTTCGACGATACCGCCCTCAAGAGCCTTAACCGTGATGGCTTTACCTTCGTAAATCATCAACTGATCTCCACGGTTTGGGAAACTGGACTGTACGCATCGGAGCCAACCGGCGGACTCGCTTCCCGGCGCTGCCGGAGCATAGTCCCGATCGATCCGGCACACCCACCGATGCGATATTCGGGCTGTATGGCTAGAAACGTCATACAAGACAAACGCTTGATTCATACGCCCGTTTGATTTGGGTGAGCGCAGATTCAGGGAAAAGTCAGCGCTTGTCAATCGCGCAGCGTGACCGGTCGGCCACGACAGAACGGCTCTGCCACCAGCCTCGCCGCGACGCGGGCTGCGCTGTCGAGAGAAATTCACGGGTTTGATTGCATCTCATCACGCTCACCGCGCATTGGCAGAAAAGCCACCGGGAGGCCGCTGGCAAATTGCCTGCCCCACGGGTACATTCGTGCCACTCGATCCGCCAGGATTCGATCGCCAAAACAACAACAATCAAGGCCAATGGCCCACGGAGTCGTACCAATGACGAGCCGCCTGCTTGCCATTCTTCTGGGTACCCTGCTCATCCTTCCCGCTTTCGCGTCTACTCAGACCTCCTCGTCGGACAGCCTGCTCAAGCTCCATCAGATGCGCCTTGCCGCCCAGCGCAGCCTCGGCGACTTCTATATGTACAACGGCATGGAGGGCGATCAGCGCTATGCGCGCCTGATCGACGAGTCGGTGCAGAAGGCGGATGCACGCCTGAAGGAACTGGGCGAAATGCCCGGGGAAGCGTCGAAAGCCCTGCACGCCCAGTTGACCCAGGAATGGCAGAGCTACAACAGCGAGCTGACCGGCCTGGTCACCTCACTCAAGCAACAAGGCTATACCGACCTCCAACCGGTGGCTGACCTTACCGCGCGCAACAAGCGCCTGATGGACCTCTCCAACGAGCTCTACGTCAGGATCCAGCAGGAAAGTTCGACCCCGGTGCCCCCCCTGACCCAGCGCAGTCGCGACCAGAGCCTGCTGATGCAAACCATCGCAGTGGACTATGCCTCTCGCAGTGCATCCATTGGTGGCAGTTTCATCGGCAGCAACGGCGGCAAGGGCATTGATGAACTGGCCGGCCAGTTCGCCACCCAGTTGACCAGCCTGGAACAGGCCCCGCAAAACACGCCGGAGATTCGCCAGGCGCTGGATGGCATCAGCACCAAATGGCGCTACATCGAAAAATCGCTGAAGAACTACAACGAAAACAGCGTGCCGTTCCTCATCAACAAGTACTCGGACCGCATCATCGACGGTCTCGAAGACGTCTCCGCCCGCTACTCCGCCGCCCAGAGTTAGAGAGCAACCGGCGCGATGGCAATTGCCGTCGCGCCCTCCCCTCAGGCCAGCGCCTTCAGCGTGTCGGCAATGCGCTGAAGGTCCTCCGCGGTCCCCCGCTCACCCCAGTAGAGGGCAATCATCTGCGAGCTCGCTTCGACCTTGTAGACATCCTTCGGCAAACCAGCCAGATGCACCAGCACCGCCGCATCCTCGCACGGCTCGCGCCACTGGTTCAGCCAACTGCCTGGCTCGTTCTGCCAGTAACACCAGGCCTCGCGCCCGCGCAGGCGCGGTCGATGGTACTGGGCGCAGGAATGGGGAGGCTCCTGGACCAGCCAGTGCGGCCAGTCCTGGCGCGACAGCTGCATGGACAAGCCCATTCGCCGCGCTTGCAGCCGCAGCTCCATACGCCCTCGCTGCCCCTTGGACGGCACCAGCCAGACCAGTGGGCTGAGCATCGCCAGAAGCAGCAACAGGACGATCCAGAGGGTCATAACGGTTATCTCCGCGCAAAAGCCTGTGTTAAACGTTCCGGAAAGCCATACTTGTGATCATGCGCAACCTTAAGGAGGAGTCACCCATGACCTACCAGCACATTCTGGTCGCCGTAGACCTGACCGATGAATGCCATCCTGTGGTGCGTCGCGCCCAGGCGCTGGCCCAGGCCAGCAATGCCAAGCTGTCGCTGGTGCATATCGTCGAGCCGATGGCCATGGCCTTCGGCGGTGACGTACCCATGGACCTGTCCATGCTCCAGCAGCAGCAGTTCGAACAGGCCCGGGAGCGCCTGCAGGGCTTCGCTGGCATCTACTCCGAACTGAGCGCCGACCAGCGCCATCTGGCGTACGGCCAGCCTCGCCAGGAAATTCACCGCCTTGCAGAGGAACAGGGCTGCGACCTGATCGTTGTGGGCAGCCACGGCCGCCACGGCCTTGCCCTGCTGCTCGGCTCCACCGCCAACGACGTGCTCCACGGCGCGCCTTGTGACGTGCTCGCGGTCCGCCTGAAGAAACCTGAATAAACCGACGCAACTCCGCGGGCGAAGGCTTCAGTCGAAGCCTTCGCCCGCGCTCATCACCAGCGGCCGGATCTTCTGCAGTTGGGTTTCCAGCGAATAGGTCATGCTGGATGCCATGGAGAAGAAGGTCAGGAAAGCCTTGAGGTTGGAGTCCCCTTCGCAGGTATCGTGGATGCGCTGCCAAAAAGCCTGGTTCACCAACTGCAACTGCTGGAACAGGCGCACCAGCCCCTTCAGCTCCCAGTCCGCATGACGCCCTTCCCGAAGGTTGAAGTACTGCCGCGCGAGGTAGAGCGAAACCGCCCGCAGGATGAACTCCTGATTGCTGGCGAACGGCAGGTGCTGCTGCGCCATCGGCTTGAGCTTACCCAGGACCGGGCAGGCGCTGGTCGCCATGATGACCCCCAGCAGGGCGCGCAAGCCCTCCTCCAACCCGACGGCTTTGGCGTATTCACGTTCCGGCGTACGCACCCAGACCTGCACCTTCTGGAAGGCCGGCAATCCCTGGAAATCCTCGATCACCCGGTGCAGGTCCACCGCAGCCGGGCAATGACTGTGGGTCTCTCGGCGTAGCGGGCAGTTGCTGCATTGCTGGTGTTCCAGACGCGTCCACTTCGGCGCGCCAACAGCGAGTTCCTGGTTGTACTCACGATCCAGCTCGATGCGATAGCTGAACTCATGCACGTCATCCAGGCTGATGCGGTATTCGATGGCCATGGGCTCTCCGGCTCACTTCCTCAACTGTCTTCCAGTTCCGCCCAGCGTTCGATCAGGCGGTCCAGTTCCTTCTGCAAGCCATCCAGCCGTTCCAGCACCGCGCGAGTCTGCTCCGGCGGGCACTGATAGAAGGCCGGGTCGGAAATCTCTTCCTGCAACTTTGCCTGCTCGGCCTCCAGGGCCTCGATCTGCCCCGGAATCGCTTCCAGTTCGCGCTGAAGCTTATAGCTCAGCTTCTGTTTCGGAGCTTCGGCTACCGTCGCCTTGGCCACCGGCGCAGGCTCAGCCGCCTTGGGCGCCTCGGCCTTGGCCTCGCGTCCTTCGCCAACGCCCAGCAGGCGAGGCGAACCGCCCTGGCGCAGCCAGTCCTGATAACCGCCGACGTACTCGCGCACGCGGCCATTGCCTTCGAATACCAGGGTGCTGGTGACCACGTTGTCGAGGAATGCCCGGTCGTGGCTGACCATCAGCACGGTGCCTGGGAAGCTCAGCAGCACCTCTTCAAGCAATTCCAGGGTTTCCACGTCCAGGTCGTTGGTCGGCTCGTCCAGCACCAGCAGGTTGGCCGGCTTGCTGAACAGCTTCGCCAGCAACAGGCGTGCCCGTTCTCCTCCCGATAGCGCCTTCACCGGCGTGCGAGCACGCTGCGGGCTGAACAGGAAATCACCGAGATAGCTCAGCACATGACGGTTCTGGCCGTCGATGGTGATGAATTCGCGACCCTCGGCGAGGTTGTCGATGACGGTCTTTTCCAGATCGAGCTGGTGACGCAGCTGGTCGAAATACGCCACTTCGAGGCGAGTGCCAACTTCGATGCTGCCGCTGGTGGGTTGGAGGTCGCCGAGCAGCAGTTTGAGGAGGGTGGTCTTGCCGGTCCCGTTGGCACCCAGCAGGCCGATACGGTCGGAGCGCTGCAGCACCAGATTGAAATCGCGGATCAGCGCCTCGCCGCCCGGATGGGCGAAACCGACGTTTTCGGCGACGATCACCTGCTTGCCGGACTTCTCAGCCGATTCCAGCTGGAAACTGGCCTTGCCCTGACGCTCGCGACGTTCCGCGCGCTCGACCCGCATTGCCTTGAGTGCACGTACCCGGCCTTCGTTACGGGTACGACGCGCCTTGATGCCCTGGCGAATCCACACCTCTTCCTGCGCCAGGCGCTTGTCGAACAGCGCGTTGGCGGTTTCTTCTGCAGCCAGCTGCTGCTCCTTGTGCACCAGGAAGCTGGCGTAGTCGCCGTTCCAGTCGATCAGGTTGCCGCGATCCAGCTCCAGGATTCGCGTGGCCAGGTTCTGCAGGAACGAGCGGTCGTGGGTGATGAACAGCACCGCACCGTTGAAGCCCAGCAGGGCCTCTTCGAGCCAGGCAATCGCGCCGATATCAAGGTGGTTGGTGGGCTCGTCGAGCAGCAGCAGATCCGGCTCGGCCACCAGCGCCTGGGCCAGCAATACGCGGCGACGCCAGCCACCGGAGAGCTCCGCCAGGGTCTTGTCCGCTGGCAATTGCAAGCGGCTCAGGGTGCTGTCCACCAGTTGCTGCAATCGCCAGCCGTCACGGGCCTCGAGTTCCTGCTGAACGTGGGCCAGCTTGGTCAGATCGGCCTCGGACTGGATGTGCAGGCTGAGGTGATGATATTCGGCCAGCAGCGCACCAACGCCAGCCAGCCCTTCGGCGACCACGTCGAAGACGGTACGGTCATCGGCCAGCGGCAGCTCCTGGGGCAATTCGCCGATCTTCAATGCGGGTGCACGCCAGATTTCGCCGTCATCGGCGAACTGGTCGCCCTTGACCAGTCGCAGCAGGCTGGACTTGCCGGTGCCGTTGCGGCCGATGATGCACACGCGCTCGCCACGGGCGATCTGCCAGGACACCTTATCCAGCAGCGGCATGGCGCCGTAGGCAAGAGATACGTCGGTGAACTTGAGCAGCGTCATGTGGGGCCTCCGGGATAAGGGCGCGCATTCTACCCGACTTGCCGCACCGTCTCTCGGGCATTTTTTACCGCTGGTTTCCCCTGCTGGCGCAATGCTTTAACCGGCTCGTCGCAGAAGCTAAGCTAGGCGCTATTCGATGTCCCGAATGGGTCATTCATAACGGTATATCTGCCTCGGAAGTGTCATGCGCGGTCGTCTGCTCAGCCTGTTTTCCTGTTTGCTCCTGTCTACGGTCGGCCTGCAAGACGCTCAGGCCGCCTCGGCTTCCCTCACACAACAACGGCTGATGTACGACGAGGCCAAGCGCGCCCTGGCCAAGGGCGATTCCGGCCCCTACCAGCGCTATGCCAATGCGCTGCGCGACTACCCGCTGGAGCCCTACCTGGCCTATGACGAGCTGACCGCCCGTCTGAAATGGGCGAGCAACGACGAAATCGAGAAATTCCTCGCCGAACACGGCGACCTTCCCCAGGCCGGCTGGATGAAGCTGCGCTGGTTGCGCTGGCTGGCCGAGCGCGGCGAATGGCAGACCTTCATCAACTACTACGACCCCAAGCTCAACTTCACCGAACTGGACTGCCTGTTCGGCCAGTACCAGCTCAAGCACGGCATGAAGAAGGAGGGCTACGCCACCGCCAAAAAGCTCTGGCTGGTCGGCAAATCCCAACCCGAAGCGTGCGATGTGCTGTTCGGCATGTGGAGCGCCGAAGGACAACTGACCGAAGAGCTACGCTGGAAGCGCGCCAAGCTGGCGGCTGAAGCACGCAATTACGGTCTGGCCAACCACTTGGTGAAAACCATGCCGCGCCTGGGCACCCAGGGCAAGCTGATGGTGGAAGTGGCGCAGAAGCCGCAGATATTGAGCCAGACCGGACGCTTCGTTCCCGCCGATCGCCACACGGCCGACGCGGCCGGCCTGGGCTTGCGCCGCCTGGCACGCCAGGACCCGGAGAAAGCGCTGAGCCTGCTGGAGGTCTATACGGCCCGCCTCCCTTTTTCCAAGGATGAGAAGGTCGCCATCGCTCGCGAAATCGGCCTCACCCTGGCCAAGCGTTTCGATTCGCGCGCCCTGAAAGTCATGGCCCAGTACGACCCCGAACTGCGCGACAACACCGTCAGCGAGTGGCGTGCGCGTCTTCTGCTGCGCCTGGGGCGCTGGGATGACGCCTACCAATTGACCCGGCAGATGCCAGAAGACCTGGCCAAGACCAACCGTTGGCGCTATTGGCAGGCCCGCACCCTGCAACTGGCACAGCCCCAGAGCCAGCAACCGGTTCCGCTGTACCAGCCGGTGGCCCGCGAACGCGACTTCTACGGGTTCATGGCCGCCGACCGTATCCAGGCGCCCTATCAGTTGAACAACAAACCTCTGGCCATTGATCCGAAGGTCATGCAGAAAGTGCGCAACACCGCCGGTATCCGCCGTGCGTTGGAGTTCCATGATCGCGGCGAGATCGTCAACGGTCGCCGCGAGTGGTACCACGTCAGCCGCCTGTTCGATCGCGATGAGATGGTGGCCCAGGCCAAGATCGCCTACGACCTGCAATGGTACTTCCCGGCTATCCGCACCATCAGCCAGGCGCAGTACTGGGATGACCTGGATATCCGCTTCCCGATGGCCCACCGCTCTGCCCTCACCCAGCAAGCCAAGATTCGCGGCCTGCATTCCAGCTGGGTGTTCGCCATCACGCGCCAGGAAAGCGCCTTCATGGCCGACGCGCGCTCCGGTGTCGGGGCTATGGGCCTGATGCAGTTGATGCCTGGTACGGCCAAGGAAACCGCACGCAAGTTCGGCATACCGCTGGGCTCGCCGAAGCAGGCGTTCAACCCCGACGTCAACATCCAGCTCGGCGCCGCCTACCTGAGCCAGGTCCACGGCCAGTTCAACGGCAACCGCGTGCTCGCTTCGGCCGCTTACAACGCGGGCCCGGGTCGCGTGCGCCAGTGGCTGAAGGGTGCTGACCACCTGTCCTACGACGTCTGGGTGGAATCCATTCCCTTCGACGAAACCCGCCAGTACGTGCAGAACGTGCTGTCCTACTCGGTGATCTACGGGCACAAGCTGAACGCCCCGCAGCCCCTAGTGGACTGGCATGAGCGATACTTCGACGACCAGTGAAACAGATAAAAAGGGCGCCACAGGCGCCCTTTCTCATCGTAGGGTGGGCTTGCGCCCACCACCAGCACTGCACCGATCCGCTACTCCAGCACTTCGACTTCCATCCCCACTTCCAGCACTCCGCTGGCGCGGTTGATCAGGTTCTGCCCAAAGTAGACCTCGCCCTCGTGCTCGCGGTACGTCTTGAGGGTGGTCAGCGGTTCGCGGTCGGCACTGCGCTCTCCGGTCGCCGGATCGATGGTGGTGAGAATGCAGCGACTGCAGCCCTTGGCGACACTGAATTCGATGCCACCGATGCGAATACGCTTCCAGCCATCCTCGGCGTAGGCCTCGCTGCCCTCCACTACCAGGTTCGGGCGAAAACGCAGCATCTCCAGGGGCCGCCCTACGCGCTCGCTCAGGTCCTGCAGCGAGGCCTGGCCAATCAGCAACAACGGGAAACCATCGGCGAAGCCCACCTTCTCTTCCGGCAACAGACTGCCGGGAATGTCCCGCGCCCGGTGCTCCGGCACATGGACCAGACGGCATGCCTTGCCAAGGAATTCGCTGGCCCACTGCGCCGCTTCGTCACCGGCATCGGGCACATGCATGGACGAGCCCCAGACGAAGGTGCCGCGCAGATTGCTATCCGGTTCTGGCAGCGGCACGTCCAGGGCAGCCTGCCCCTGCGTGCTCAGGGTCAGGCCGCCGGCGTCGTTCCACCGCGCCGACAGCTGGGACATCCGGGGAAAGGCGCGCTGTGTGAGGAATCGACCATTTTCAGCGTCCACCAGCATCCAGCGCCGGTCACCTGCCAGGCCCAGGGCATCCAGCCGGGCTTGTTGCAGGGGTTCGCCAATAGCGGATTTCATGGGGTAACGATAAAGGGAGGAGAGACGCAACATGGCTGGCTTCCTGATCAGCGTTCGAGCGAAGCCCACCTTATACGCAGCCGACCCCGCTCACCTCAAGCTCATTGATCGCGCTTGAGGCGGTCCATCACCACGTCCACCAGCCGATCGGGCTGAAACTTGGATAGGAAGTTGTCGCAGCCGACCTTCTTCACCATGGCGTCATTGAAGCTGCCGGACAGCGAAGTGTGCATCACCACGTAGAGGTCGCGCAGTCGCGGGTCGTTGCGAATCTCGGTGGTCAGGCGATAGCCATCCATCTCCGGCATCTCTGCATCGGTGAAGATCATCAGCAGCTTATCGGTCATGTTTTCACCGCTGTCCGCCCAGGCCTTGAGCATCTTCAATGCCTTCAGGCCATCGCTGGCCATGTGCATGCACATGCCGAGCTGCGAAAGGGTCTCCCGCAGCTGCGTCAGGGCCACGCTGGAGTCGTCCACCAGCAGCACCTCGCGCCCCACGGCCAACTGCAGCAACGGGTTGCCCAGGCGATCAGCGGATACCCGGGTGCTCATCGGCACGATCTCCGCCAGTACCTTTTCCACGTCTATGACTTCGACGATCTGCTCGTCCACCTTGGTGATCGCCGTCAGGTAGTGCTGGCGACCCGCACCACCGGGCGGCGGCATGATGGACTCCCAGTTGAGATTGAGGATGCGGTCCACGCCCCCGACCAGGAATGCCTGCACCGAGCGGTTGTACTCGGTGACGATGATGGTGCTGCGCTCGTCCGGCACCAGCGGGCGCATGCCGATGGCCTGGGACAGGTCGATCACCGGCAGCGTCTGGCCCCGCAAGTTGACCACACCGCACACGAAGGGATGGCGCTGAGGGATCAGCGTCATCTTGGGCAGCTGAAGAACTTCCTGCACCTTGAACACGTTGATGGCAAACAACTGACGACCATTGAGGCGGAACATCAGGATTTCCAGGCGGTTTTCACCCACCAGTTGGGTGCGTTGATCGACGGTGTCGAGAATGCCGGCCATGGAACTTCCTCTGCTGCGGATGCGATGTGGGCAGGACTGCCATGGCAGCGTTTCGGCAAAGCACCGAAAAACTGAAGACATGGCACTGCGCCATCATGCCGCAGCCAATCCCACGACGCCAGCGCGCCCGAGGCTCAGCCTGGCAGCAGCAGTGGAGAATCTTCGGGCAGATGCAACCGCAGCGCCCCCACCCGAGCGGACACGCGCAGGCGCGAGCTTTCCAATGGTTCGCCATCGAGATTAAGGTCCAGCCCTTCCGCAGCTTCCACATCCACCCACGGCAGGCGCGCGCTCACGGAAACAGCCTCCAGACCGAGGATCCCGCCGGACAGCAGTGTCGTCAGGGTGCCCACCACATCCTGGGGAGCCGGGATGATGCAGAGGTCCAGCAACCCATCGTTCAGCACCGCCTGCGGACACAGCGGATGGCCGCCGCCGGCCTGCCGTCCATTGCCGATACCAAGCGCCAGGAATTCGCCCTCCCAGAAGAAATCGGGTCCGCGAAAACTGCCCATGGCCGAATGCACTTCCGCAAAATGGGTAAGTCCGGTAAGGAAATAGGCAGCCCCCCCGAGCACCTTCTTCAGGTCTTCGGAGGTGTTGGCCGTGATCTTCGAACCGAATCCCCCCGTCACCATGTTGAGGAACAGATGGCCGTCGGCATCGCCCAGGTCGATCGCTCGCGGCGCCACGTCCAGGAGGGCCAGTGCCTCTCCGGGCTCGAGGGGTACGCCAGCGGCACGCGCGAAATCGTTGGCCGTACCCAGGGGCAGGAGGACCAGGCTGGCGTCGCTATCCGCCTGGGCCATGGCTTCGGCCACCTCGCGCAAGGTGCCGTCACCACCCCCGGCGATCAGCGTCCGATAGCCCGCTGCCAACGCCTCCCCCACCAGTCGGCGAGCATCACCCGCTTCCCAGGTGACGCGCACTGCCAAGTCCCACCCGTCCTCCCGGCGTACTTCGACCGCCGTTCTAACGTCGTCGTTGGTTGCCTGTTTGCCGTGCAGGATCAGCAAGGCTTTACGCTCGCCCATATCACCTCCATCGATCAGGAATGGCCGGAGTATAGGACCGCAAGAGTTCGACAATGACGCCCGCGACGATTGTTCCGACATGAAACAGATCGATTATTTAGATATCAATTGCGGAAAAATTGCGCTTTTGCACAGTTATATGATGATTGATCATGTCATCCATTCCTCCGGAGAACTCCCTCCGCGAGCAGACTGGAGAACTGAACATGATCGAAGTACGCCCCTTTGCTGAACTGGGTGGAGCCCACCACGGCTGGCTCAATGCCCGTCATCACTTTTCCTTCGCCAGCTATTACGACAGCCAGCGGATGAACTGGGGCCAACTGCGCGTATGGAACGACGACGAAATCGCGCCCCACAGTGGCTTCCCGCCGCATCCGCACCAGGACATGGAAATCATCACCTACGTCCGCGAGGGTGCCATCACCCATAAGGACAACCTCGGCAACCAGGGCCGCACCGAAGCCGGTGACGTGCAAGTGATGAGCGCCGGCACGGGTATCGCCCATAGCGAGTACAACCTGGAAGACGAAACCACCAAGATCTTCCAGATCTGGATCATGCCCACCGAGTACGGTGCTGCGCCGTCCTGGGGCGCTCGCCCCTTCCCCAAGGGAGAGCGTGCCGGCAGCTTCGTCACCTTGGCGAGCGGAATCGATGAAGGCACCGATGCCCTGCACATCCGCGCCAACGCACGACTCGTCGCCGCGACCCTGAAGGCAGGACAAAGCGCCGAGTACCGCCTGGAAAAAGGCCGCAAGGCCTACCTGGTGGCAGCCAAGGGCAAATACGAGGTGAACGGCGTTGCTGCCGAAGCCCGCGACGGCGTGGCGGTGCTCGATGTGGAAGTGCTCAGCTTCACTGCCAGCGAAGACAGCGAAATCGTCCTGGTGGATGTGGCCTGATCTGCCATCGATGGGCACACAGCACTTTGTGGGAGCGAATTCATTCGCGATGGAACTCGCCGGGGGCTGCGATGCAGCCCTTTCGCGAATGAGTTCGCTCCTACAGATTTGCTATGCAGGGTAGCCGGTGATGTCGCGAATCTTGCGGTACAACGGCCGCAACTGCTTATACATCCCTTGGTACACCTCGCGGTATAGCCGGTCATAGGTCCGCTGTGCCTGCGGGTCCGGCTGGAACACCTGACCCACCCGGGTCATGGCGCCAATGGCCGTCGGAAAGTCCGGGTGCAAGCCCAGGCCCACCGCGCAGTCGATCGCCGCGCCGAGCCCCGAAGTTTCGTAGACGTGCGGCCGCTCAGCCGGCAGGCCGAAGATGTCGGCGGTCAGTTGCATGGCGGCATCGCTCTGGGAACCGCCGCCGGATACCCGCAATCGCGTGATGTGAGTGCCGGAACGTTTCTCGATCTGCTCCTTGCCCTGGCGGAGGGCATACGCAAGACCTTCGAGAATGGCGCGATAGATATGCGCGCGGGTATGAACATCGCCGAAGCCGATGATCGATCCCTTCGCCTCCAGCCCCGGCTCGCGGATGCCCGGCGACCAATACGGCTGCAGCATCAACCCCATGGACCCGGGCGGCACGCTGTTGACCAGCTCGTCGAACAGCGCCTCGGGCTCAACTCCCAGCTCCTTCGCCCGCTGCATTTCACGCAGGCCGAATTCCTGCTTGAACCAGCTGACCATCCAGAAGCCCCGGTAGATCATCACTTCGGTGTTGAAGTGATCGGGAATCGCCGCCGGATAGGGCGGAATCAGCGGGATGGTTTCCAGGTACTTGCGCCGCGTGGTGTTGATCGTCGCGGTCGTGCCATAGGACAAGCAGGCCATGCTTGGCTCCACCCCGCCGGCACCTATCACTTCGCAGGCCTTGTCGGCACCGGCGGCAATCAGCGGCAGACCTTCCGGGATTCCGGTATGGCGGCTGGCCTCGGCAGTGATGCTGCCCAAGCGCTCGCCGGGCTTGAAGAGTTCCGGCAACTGCTCGCGGCGCACCGGCATGGACTGCCATTTCCAGTCACGCGGCGCGGCCCACTGCAGGCGCTTGTAATCGAATGGCAGGTAGGCGACCTGGCACGCCACCGAATCGACGAAGCGGCCACACAGCCGGTGACTGAGGAAACCTGACAGCAGCAGCACCTTGTGCGTTCTCGACCAGAGCTCCGGCTGGTTCTGCGCCACCCAGTTGGCCTCCGCCTGGGCGCGGAAATAGTCCACCGTGCCCTCCAGGCCCATCGCCTTGAACAACCATCCCCAAGGGCCCTTGATCCGCCCCTCCACCTCGGCCTGGCGCTGATCGAGCCAGAGAATGGCCGGGCGCAATGGCTTTCCCTGCTCGTCGACATTGATGACCGTGCCGCGCTGGGTGGTCAGGGACACACCGCGAATCAGGCTGCGGTCGATGTCCACTGATGCCCACAACAGCCGGCAGGCTTCTCCCAGGCTGTTCCAGTAGTAGCCAGGGTTCTGTTCGGCCCAGCCCGGCTGGCTGGAGTAATAGGCCTCCAGCGGCACCTTGCCCTTGCCCACCAGGTTGCCTTGCAGGTCGAACAGCAGGGCGCGAACGCTCTGGGTACCGTTGTCGATGGCCAGCAGATAACTCTTTTCGCTCACGATGCGTCCTTGTTCTTGTTATTCCGGCAAGCTGTAGCAGTGTCGCCAGAGCGCCAGGTAGGCCGCCTCTTCCTCTGCCCAGCGGGAATCGCTCCAACCCAGCAGCGGCTGGCACAGCGAACGAATGCGTGGCAGCTCCGCGCGGGCCCCCTTCGGCAACAACAGGCCGAGGCGCGTCCGACGTAGCAACAGATCATCCAGATGCAGGACCAGTTCGCCCTCCGCCGCCCACGCCAGTTCGGCCCAAAGCGTACTGCTGCTTCCGACGCGGCCGTTGCCGAGCTGCATGGCCCAGCGCGCCACTTCGGCAGCATTTCCCCCATGCCGCCCCATCAGACGCAGACGCTGGGCGGGCGACAGGTTCATCGCCTCCGGAGCGGCGCAAGGCCGAAACACCAGGTCATCGCCCTCTTCCACAGTCCGCTCGACGAAGCCGGCGCAGGCATGGAGCACCTCCAGGGCCAGCAGCCGGAAGGTGGTCAGCTTGCCACCGGCCAGGGTGACGCAGCCGGGCTCCGTCCAGAGGACGTGCTCGCGCTTCTCATCCGAGGGTTTCAATCGCGTCTCGCCATTGCTCACCACCGGCCGGACGCCTGCCCAGGTGGACAGCACATCGCAACGGCCAATCTGGGCCGCCGGGAACTGCAGGGCGCAGGCGTCCAGCAGGTAGCTGACCTCCGCCTCGCTAATGCGCGCGTCCCGATCCAGGTCTTCCTGGTGGTCAAGGTCGGTGGTGCCTATCACGGTCGCCCCCTCCCAGGGGAAGACGAAGACCGGCCGACCGTCGCTGGGATGCATGAAACTGATCGCGTGGGCCAGCGGCAGACGCCAGGCCGGAAGCAGGAGATGACTGCCGCGCAGCGGGCGGATGTGCTCGGTGCCCTGTGCAGCGCGCAAGCGATCGGCCCAGGCACCCGTGGCCTGGGCCACCGCACGGCTTCGGAACGCGAAGCGCTTGCCAGTCTCCAGGTCCTCGGCTTCCAGGCCGGTCACCCTGCCCTGGTCCCGCCGCAAACTCACCACACGCACGCCGTTCAGGGCCTCGCCACCTTCGGCGCGAGCCTCGCCCAGTACTCGCATCACCAAACGGGCATCGTCGGTAACGGCATCGAAGAAACGGGTGCCACCTTGCAAGCCACCTTCGGCCAGGCCAGGCACCAGATAGCGCAGCTGCTGCAGCGGGTAGTAAAAGTGGTTGCGGTGCCCGGCGAGCGCGTCGTACACCGCCAACAGGCCGCCGAAGATCCGCGGCCCCGGAAAACCGCCGCGGTGCGGCATGACGAAGCTCAATGGTTCCACCAGCCCTGGCGCTTCAGCCAGCAGACGCTGGCGTTCACGCACCGAGGCGCGGGTAAGGCCGAACTGGCCCTTGGCGATATAGCGCAAGCCGCCGTGGACCATCTTCGAGGACCGGCTCGATGTTCCCCAGGCGAAGTCCCGCTGCTCCAGCAGCAGGCATTTCCAGCCACGCCTGGCCGCTTCCCGGAGGATGCCGGCACCACAGATGCCACCGCCGACCACAATCAGGTCCCACTCGCGGCTCGCCAGTTCGGGCAAGGCAGCTGCGCGCCAAGCGGCGTTCCAGGCCCCCATGTTCAATCCTCGAGCAGCACGCCGGGAGCGAGACGCCCCTCGGGGTCGAAGTGCTGCGCCAGGTTACGCAGCACAGACATGCCCAGAGGTCCTTTCTCCACTGGCAACCAGGGCGCGTGGTCACGGCCAACGCCGTGTTGATGGCTGATGGTGCCGCGATTCTGCGCGATCACTTCGCTGGCAATGCGTTTGAGTTTGCTCCAGCGCGCCAGGGCCTCGGCGTAACTCGCACCGGGACGGTAGACGTAGGTGGTGTAGATGCTCGATCCCTCGCCATAGACATGGGACAGGTGCGTGAACACGTGGACGCGCTCACCTTCATCCGCCAGCCCGGTGCGCAGGCTGGCCTCGACCTTGCTTAGCAGGCTGTCGACATTGACCCAGTCAGTCGCGGTCTCCAACGTATCCACCACATAGCCCGCGCTCCACAGCGCGTGGCGCAGGTAGGGGAAACGGAAGCGGTTGTGCTCCCACTTCTTGCCCAGCAGGGTACCGGTGAAGACCCCGCCGAATCCCTTCAACAGGCGTCGGGCCTGCTTCAGCGACGCCGCGTTCTGCGCGCGGTTGCCGGTCACGCCGAAGGTCAGCATGCATTTGCCGGCCCCAGCGCCACGCAGGGCCAGGTACTTTTCCAGCAGTGCGATCTGCCCCGGATGGCCAGCCAGGGCCAGCTGGGTTTCCGTTTCAATGGCGTTCGACAGGCGCAGCATGGACAACGGCACCCGCGCCTGGGCAAGGCGTCGGATACCCTGGAGTGCGTGGCTCCAGCTGGGCAGGAAAACCGCGTAGAAGGATTCCCGATCAGCCAGCGGGGTGACACGCACCCGCACTTCAGAAATCACCCCGAAGCGCCCTTCGGAACCGAGCACCATTTCACGCAGGTCCGGCCCCGCCGCCGACGCCGGGAAGGTCGGCAATTCCAGGGGGCCGGCAAAGGTCTCCAGCGTACCGCCGGCAAACAGCTGTTCGATGCGGCCATAACGCAGGGATTGCTGGCCACTGGAGCGACTGGCCACCCAGCCACCCAGGGTGGACAGCTCCCAGGACTGCGGGAAATGGCCAAGGGTGTAGCCACGGGCGCGAAGCTGGCTTTCCACCTGAGGGCCATTGGCACCGGGGCCGAAGGTTGCGACCTGGCTTTCCTCGTCCAGCTCCAGCAAGCGATTCATGCGCGCAAGGGACAACGTCAGCACCGGCCGCTCGCCGGCCTGCGGGTTGATATGGCCCGCTACCGAGGTGCCGCCGCCATAGGGAATCAGCACCAGGTCGCGTTCAGCCGCCAGGGTCAGCAGCTCGCGGATCTGCTCCGGAGTTTCCGGGAAGGCGACGCCGTCGGGGAACAGACCGAAATCGCCCTCGCGCATGGCCAACCAGTCCGGCAGGCTCTGCCCACGGGCGTGGCGAACGCGGGTCTCGGCATCCAGGCTGATCAGCGGGTGCGCCTCCAGGCGCGAGGCCGGCACGCGCGCCAGTACCTGCTCAAGAGTCGCATCAGGCAGCGGCTGGCCCATGCTGATGCGTTCGGCCAGGAAAGCCGCTCCATTGGCCGGCAGTTCCACCACCGTCGCCTCATCGCCCCAGCCGTTCCAGCGTCGCATGCCGTTCTCCTTGTTCGGGTTGTTTCGAAGGTCTTGGATGGCTGCCTATACTAGCCAGCCGCCCAAAGGCGTCACTGTCGAATCGGGACAGTGGCCATCGCCAATCAGGACATAACAAGAAAACGCATGCACGCCCTCGGCTATACCTCCGTTCCCGCCCTTCTCAAGTACCTGCGCCATGCGGAACAGCTTGGTCTGGAACAGACTACCGTTCTTGCCGCGGCCGGGCTCAGCCCCGAAGATCTCGCGGACAACGGGCGACGCCTCCCCAGTGAAGTCCACGAGCGCCTGCTTGGCCATCTGATCCGCGAGTCCGGCGATGCTCTCTTCGGCCTGCATTCAGCGCGCTATGTGCAGCCCGGTTCCTGGAGCGTGCTGGGCTACATCACCATGAACTGCGCGACCCTCGGCGAAGCCATGAGTCGCATCGCGCCTTACGAGAAGCTGGTGGGCGACATGGGCGTGAGCCGTATCGAGGCCGAGGGCGACCTGGTGCGGATGATCTGGAGTTGCCGTCACCAGGACCCGGCCATCCGCCGCCACATGGTGGAAAACGTGCTGGCTTCCTGGCTGCTCTATGCCCGCTGGATCGCCGACATGCAGCGCTCACCAAGGGAAGTGTGGCTCGAACACGCCCAGCCCGCGGGAACCCGTATCGAAGACTACGAAGCTGTATTCGGCTGCCCGGTCCATTTCGAACAGCCCTGCAACGCCCTGCTGGTCCCCCTTGAATATCTCGCCGTGCCCCTGCGTCAGGCCGATGCCAATCTGCTGCGCACCCTGGAGGAACATGCCCTGGCCCTGATGGCCGGGCTGGATGACGACGAGCCGCTGCCGCAGCGGGTCAAGAATGCGCTGCGCCTGCTGCTCAAGGACGGCCTGCCACGCAAGGAACGGGTGGCGGAGAAATTCCACATGACCGTGCGCACCCTGCAGCGCCACCTGCAACAGGCGGGCACGAGCTACCAGCAGATCCTCGACGAACTACGCCGCGAACTGGCGGAGCACTACCTGCTACGCAGCGACCTTCCGATCCAGGACATCGCCTGCTATCTGGGCTTTACCGAATCGCGGTCCTTCCACCGCAGCTTCAAGGCCTGGACCGGGCAGACACCGGGGGAGTATCGGGAGGCGAAAAGGCAGGGCTGAAGGCAGGAACAAATCTGTGGGGGCGATTTCAATCGCTAAGCAGGACGCAGTCCTGCCATATGGGCTTGCATGGGGCAGCTGTGCTGCCCTTAGCGAATAAATTCGCCCCCACAAAGAAAGGCAAAACCCACGCAACCGCTAGGCCTGCAACTCACTCATCGGAATGAAGCGCAAGGTATCGCCCTCGACCAGGGTGGTGCCTTCCAGCACTTCCACCAAACCCTCTGCCCAGGCAGCACTGCGCAGCACACCGGAGCTCTGGTTCAGGTAGATCACCGCGCGGCCATTCTCCAGTCGCGCACGCAGGTACTCGCGACGGTTGCCGGGCTTCTTCCAGGTAAACCCGGCAGGCACCACGAACCCCAGCGGTTCCACCTCTTCGACGCCGAGACGACGCAGCAGATAGGGCCGCGCCAGAAGGCCGAAGGTCACCAGGGTCGACGCCGGATTGCCCGGCAGGCCGATCACCGGCACCCCACGGAAATGCCCGAAGGTCAGGGGCTTGCCCGGCTTGATCGCCAGCTTCCATAGCGCCAGCTCGCCTTCCTCACGCAATGCCACGCCAAGGAAGTCCGCTTCACCCACCGAGACGCCGCCGGTGGAAAGAATCAGGTCCACCTGGCCCAGGCTGGCCAGTGCCTGGCGGGTCAGCTCCAGATCGTCGGCGAGGATGCCGGCATCTACCACAGCGCAGCCCAGGCGTTTGAGCCAGGCGATCAGCAGGCTGCGGTTGCTGTTGTAGATCTGCCCCGGCCCCAGGGGCTGGCCGGGCGGTACCAATTCGTCACCCGTGGAGATCACCGCCACGACGGGGCGACGGCGCACGAGCAATTCGGCGGCGCCGAGGGAGGCACACAGCCCCATCTCGATGGGACCCAGTCGCGTGCCGGCCGGCAGCACGCTCTCGCCCGTACGGGTTTCCTGCCCGCGCGGGCGGATGTTCTGACCAGCCTTGAGCGGTTCGTGAAAGCGCACCCTGCCATCGGGGAGGACTTCAGCGTTCTCCTGCATTTCCACCAGGTCCGCACCCTCGGGCAGCGGCGCACCAGTGAAGATGCGCGCACAGGTTCCCGGTTGCAGGGGAGCCGGTGCGCTGCCGGCGAGAATGCGCTGACTCACCACCAGCGGCTCGCCCTGCCAGTCGGCCAGGCGCAAGGCGTAACCGTCCATGGCGCTGTTGTCCCACGGCGGCAGGTCGAGACCTGCTACCAGCGGCTCGGCCAGCACGCGGCCATCGGCCTCAGCCAGCGCGACGATTTCACAGGCTTCGATCGGTGCGGCCGTCGCCAGGTCGAGCAGACGCCGCAGGGCGTCCTCGACCGGCATCAGGCCGGGATGGTCGCAACCGCTCATCCGCGGCTCTCGCAGGCGTTGGCCTGGGTCAGGTGCGGCACGAAGTTGCAGGGGCGATGACGGTTGTCCAACTGCTCGGCGAGGATGCCATCCCAGGCGGTGCGGCAAGCATTGGTGGAGCCCGGCAGGCAGCAGACCAGGGTGCCATTGGAGAGGCCAGCCAGCGCGCGGGACTGCATGGTGGAGGTGCCGATATCGCTGACGGAAATCTGTCGGAAGTATTCACCGAAGCCATCCACCTGCTTGTCCAGCAGGCAGGCGACCGCTTCCGGGGTGCTATCGCGGCCGGTGAAACCGGTGCCGCCGGTGATCAGTACCACCTGCACGTGATCGTCTGCGATCCAGGTGGCAACCTGGGCGCGGATCTTGTACAGGTCGTCCTTCAGCAGCACGCGCGCGGCCAGGTTGTGTCCGCCGGCGGTCAGGCGATCGACGAAGAGCTGGCCGGAGGTGTCGGTCTCCAGGCTGCGGGTATCACTGACGGTTAGAACGGCGATATTGAGCGGCACGAACACCGCCTCGGCCTTGTGACTCATGGCAGGCTTCCAGTTGTAGGTGTGAATGCCCGGTGTTATATCACAGCGCCGTCCCGGAGACCTTTCCATGACCGACCCGACCTTGCCGCCCTGTTCCGTACTGCTGCTTTCCGGCGGTCGCGGTCAGCGTCTGGGCGGCCGCGACAAAGGTCTGGTCGAATGGCGTGGTCGTCCCCTGATCGCCTGGCTGCACGAACGGGTCCGCCCACTCACCGACGACCTGATCATCTCCTGCAACCGCAACGGCGAGCGGTACGCCGCCTGGGCCGACCAACTCGTGCAGGACGACAGCCCGGACTACCCGGGACCGCTGGCCGGCATCCGCGCAGGCCTGGCAGTGGCCCGCCATGAGCATGTGCTGATCCTGCCCTGCGACGCCCCGCAAGTGGACGACAGGCTCATCGCCAGCCTCCTCGCCGCCGCCTGCGAGCGGCCGGTCATGGTCCGTCAGGGTGAGTTCTGGGAGCCGCTGTTCTGCGTCCTGCCCCGTGCCGTGCTGCCGATACTGGAAGCCGGTTGGCAGGCCGGCGAGCGCAGCCCGCAGCGCATCCTTCGGAAACTGGACCCGGTCGCGGTGGTCTGCGTGGAAGGCGATCCGCGGCTCGCCAACCTGAATACGCCCGACCTGCTGGGCCGCTCGCGTGCTGGAAACTGAGTCAGATTTCCGGAACTTTGCCCGGAAGTTCTTCGTCAGAAGCTCGGTATAACCAGCGTAATCATCAAGGAGATGACGATGAACCAGCGGATAGTCCCCGCTTTCCTGCTCGCAATGGGTCTTTTCACTCTGGCCGGCTGCTCTTCGCCGACCGTGATCACCCTCAACGACGGGCGTGAAATCCAGGCCGTGGACAAACCCGATTTCGACGATGACACGGGCTTCTACGAGTTCGAACAATTGGACGGCAAGCGTGCCAAGGTGAACAAGGATCAGGTCCGCACCATCAAAGAACTTTGATTCTTGCGGCCCGCTCGCGCACTTCCTGCGAGGCGGGCCTTCACCCTCCCCCAGCAATCCCGCGTCATTCTTCGCTTCCTCACCCCGCAACGCAGCGAAATTAAAAAATTTCTCGCTAACCCCTTGTAGGCCAAAAGTTTTTCTGTAGAATGCGCGCCACACAACGGAGCGTAGCGCAGCTTGGTAGCGCGTCTCGTTCGGGACGAGAAGGTCGCTGGTTCGAATCCAGTCGCTCCGACCAAATCCCGAAAAACCCGCCTGAATGGCGGGTTTTTTATTGCCTGCGATTTTTGTCAGCGGCATACGCCACGAGGATCCAGCGTGGAAGCGGATCGAACTGCGTCGGTCCGCGCGGCGGGCATTGCTGCCACACGCCAAGCGGCCGGACGAGCTGATTCAGGAAATTACGGTCAGGACAGGAAGGAAGCCACGGCGGCTGCATCGAAGGGCCAGCCCAGTTCACCGCCGGTATCGCAACGACGCAGCACCGGAATGCGCAGGCCATAGACCTCGACCCACTCTTCACGCTCGGCTATGTCCACCAACTCCACCAACAGGCCGCGTTCGACGAAGGGCATGAGCACGCCCTCGGCGACCTCGCAGAGGTGGCAGCCGAGGGTGCCGAAAAGTTGGCATTCAGGAAGCATGGGGATGCGCCTCGAAGATCAGCGAGGCGCGAAGTCTAGCACGCGATCAGGCGTCGGGGGACTTGCCCTGCCCCTTGTCCAGCAAGGGTTGCAGGCCATCCAGCAGTCGATTGTTCAACGCCTCGGCCTTGGCCAGCTGAGCCGGATCGAAGCGTTCGTCCAGGTCAAATCCACCCTTGAGCAGGTGCTTCAGCGTGTCGCGGCCGTTTTCGACCAGCTCCGCGGCGCTACGCAGCGCTTCCAGCAGGCTGTTGGCGTAATCCTTGAGGTTGCCATTGACCGCACTGGCCGCCTGGCCGCCCTGGTGGGCGACTGCGCCATACGCATCGGTGGCCTGCATGACCTTGGTCTGGGTGAGGTGCAGGGACATGGATGCCAGTTGCTCGCCATCCATGTCCAGCGTCATGGCGCGGTCGAAGGCGCCGGCCAGGTCACCGGAGTAGAACTTGCTGGAGATGTCCTGGACCTGGCCGAGCAGGTCGCTCAGTGCGGCCTTTTCTTCGTCGTCCAGTTCGCCTTGCACCTCGATCTGCCAGGCGCCGATCTGCAGGCTGGAAGACTGGCTGCTGCCGACCAGCAGTGACGTATTGCCATCGCTGGCCGCCGCCAGGCTGCTGCGGGAGTAGCTGGCCGATGCCTGAGCGATCGAGATGCGCAGCTTGTCGCCGTCGCGGGTCTTCACTTCCAGGTCGAAGGTTTCCGCCTGGGCCTGGAATCGCTCGCTGTAGCCGGCAACGGCCAAGGTAGCACCGGGTTCAGTGGTAGCCGCAGGCTGCAGGTAGGTCTTCTGCAGTTGGCCCAGGCCGTCCTGGATACGGTCGAAGGTGTCGTCGATATCCTCGACCACCTTGCCGCCGAGCACACCCAGGCCATCGAGAATCTTGCGCGCGTCATCGAAGCCTTTCTGAATCCCGGCGCGAGCCTGATCGAGCAGCCCCTGCAACTTGGCTGGATCGCCGCCGTTGGCCGACTCGCTGCGCAGGCGCTGGTCGATGAAACCCAGCACTCTTTCCGCGACTTTCTCGGGGGTGTATTTGGAGGCCTTGTCGCTCAGGGCGCCCGGTTCCAGCCCCAAGTGCTTACCGAGTCGACCAGCCAGGGTTTCCTGTGCATCCAGCTGCTTTCGGGCCAGGGCAGCGGGCAAAGCGGAAACAGCGGAACGTTGGGTGGAGGAAGCGAAAGGGGCCAGGGCATTCATAGCGGGGAATCCGGAGTCGGCGGCGTCCCCTCTTTGGCGGCCAGCGGGCGAAGAACTTGAGCGACTGTCGACGAGCGGATCGCGTCAGATACCGGCGGCGCGCATCAGTTGATCAGCGGCCTCCTTGGCCTCCAGTGCCTGATCGCTCGGTCCCTCGATGTGGGCCATGCTGATCGCCCCCTCCATCAGATACTGGAGCTGACGGGCAAGGCGTTCGGGCCGGGCAACCTCCAGTCGTGCCAGCGCTTCGCGGAAGTAGTGCTGGGTTGCCAGCTTGTAGGACGCCGCCAGGCGATGCACCGGATGGTCGCGATCATGGAATTCGCCCGCCGCATTGATGAAGGCGCAGCCGCAGAACGGTTCCTGCCTCAGCCACTCGGCCAGGCCATCGAAAACCCGCAGGATGGCTTCCCGCGGCGGCAAATGCTCGAACGCCGATGCCATACGCTCGGCAGCCGGCGCGAAGCGTGATTCCAGGGCGGCAATGATCAGCTCGTCCTTGGACTTGAAATGCTTGTAGAGGGTCATTTTGGCCACGCCGGACTCGGCCAGGATGCGGTCGATGCCCGTGGCGTGAAAACCGTCGCGGTAGAAAAGCGCGATAGCGGTGTTGACCAATTGATCGCGTTTGCTCGATGCCATTGCTGCCTCCTGAACCGCCGCATTATGCGCACCCGGCCTGATCGACTCAAACCGCGCGGAATGCGAATCCGGGAGGTCGCTCATTTCGCCCTTGAAATATACAGACCTGTCTGTCTACTATCCAGCCCGTTCCCACCAACGCGAGGGACTCGCCATGCAACACCACGACTTCTATCTGGCCGGCAACTGCTGTGCCCTATCCGTACCTGAACGACTGGACCGCACGAATCCACGCCCTGCCCGGCTATGTTGACCTGCCCCGGTTCTAAGGGCCGGACACCAACCTGACTTTCCATTTCACCCCGGGGACGCCGGCAGTGACTTCAGAAGCTGCACGCCCCTCTCGCTCCCTGCCTCGAGGACACTGATCAAATGCGCCTGCGTTCGTATTGCCTGCTCTTACTGCTCGGCACCTTCAGCGCCATGTCTCAGGCCGATGGCCTGCGCTTCGCCCTGGTGAAGACGTCGGAAACCGAAACCCTCGACGCCTTCACCGTGGCGGACGGCAAATGGACGGAAAAGGTGAAGGCGAACCACATGGCGGTGCTGATTCAGCATCACGCTGCTACGTTGCTGTTCGACACTGGACTCGGCCGCCAGGTGGATAGCCAGTTCACCCGGGAAATGCCTTGGTGGGACAAGCCGCTGATGCAATACGGCACCGTGAGTCCGGCCCGCGATCAACTGGACCGTGATGGCGTCAAGGTGGACCGCATCATCCTCAGCCATGCTCACTGGGACCACGCCTCGGCCCTGGCGGACTTCCCCGAAGTGCCGGTCTGGGCGCCTTACGACGAAATCGAATTCACGGAAATCGCCACGCCGCCTGCGGTCCTCCCCAGCCAGTTCGCCCACAAGGTGAAATGGCACCCCTTCACCTTCCTGCCCATTCCTTTCATGGGCTTCGAGGAAAGCCTCGACCTCTTTGGTGATCGGAGCCTGGTACTGGTGCCGCTGAGTGGCCATACACCGGGTTCGGTGGGCCTGTTCGTGACCCTGGAGGACGGGCGACGCTTCTTCTTCACGGGTGACACCAGTTGGCGTCTGGAAGGTTTTACCGGGCCGAAGGAGAAGTTCTGGGTCAGTCGCAGGATGGTCGACAGGGATCGCGAAGCCACCCGCGCTCAGTTGCAGAAGGTCCACGACCTGCTCCAACTGGAACCCGGGCTCACCGTGATTCCGGCGCACGATGCCAGCGTGCAGGACAAGCTCGGCTACTACCCGCAATGGGTGCAGTAGACGGCCGACCATCGTCTAACAGACAGGAAATGTAACGAAATGCTTTAGTCAAATTGTTGTAACAGGACGACCCGACCGACCTGCAACCCAACGAGGAGACAATAACAATGAGCAATACCTCGCTTGCCCGAGCCGTGGCCCTCGCCGCGCTCGGCGCCAGTTTCACTCTGCCGGGCATTGCCCAGGCCGAGTTCATCAAGGACAGCAAGGCCAGCCTGGAGCTCCGCAACTTCTACTTCAACCGCGACTTCCGCCAGGACAACGCGCCCCAGTCCAAGGCCGAAGAATGGGCCCAGGGCTTTCTCCTGCGCTATGAGTCCGGCTTTACCGAAGGCACTGTCGGCGTTGGCGTCGATGCCCTCGGCCTGCTCGGCGTCAAGCTCGACTCCAGCCCGGACCGCAGCAATACCGGCCTGCTCAAGCGCGACCGCGAAACCGGCCGCGCCCAGGACGATTACGGCGAACTCGGCCTGACTGCCAAGCTCCGCGCTTCCAAGAGCGTGCTGCGGGTCGGCACGCTGCTGCCCAAGCTGCCGGTCGTCCAGTACAACGATTCGCGCCTGCTGCCGCAGACCTTCCAGGGCGGCCATCTGAACTCGCTGGAGCTCGACGGCCTCACCTTCGATGGCGGCCAGCTCAAGCAGGTCAACCAGCGCGATTCCTCCGACTACGAGGACATGACCATCGCCAGCGGCGCTGCGCGCGCCATCACCTTCCGCACCGGCACCACCAGCGACGAGTTCAACTTTGGCGGCGCCACCTACAAGTGGACCGATAGCCTCTCCACCGGCTACCACTACGGCGAACTCGACGAGTTCTACAAGCAGCACTACTTCACTGTCCTGCATGTACTGCCGCTGGGCGACAAGCAATCGCTGAAGAGCGACCTCCGCTTCGCCCGCTCCACCGATGAAGGCACCAGCAACGTCGACAACAAGGCCTTCGGCGCCATGTTCACCTATGCCCTCGGCGGTCATGCCTTCGGCCTCGGCTACCAGAGCATGAGTGGCGATACCGGTTTCGCCTACATCAACGGTACCGACCCCTTCCTGGTGAACTACGTGCAGATCGGCGACTTTGCCAACAAGGACGAGAAGTCCTGGCAGGCCCGCTACGACTACAACTTCGCCAGCATCGGCATCCCCGGGCTGACCTTCATGACCCGCTACCTCTCCGGCGACAACATCGACCTGGGCGTGGGCCGCGAAGAGGGCAAGGAGTGGGAACGCAACATGGACATCGCCTATGTGTTCCAGGAAGGCGCGCTGAAGAACTTCGGCGTGAAGTGGCGCAACGCGACCGTGCGCTCCACCAACTTCGGCAGCGATATCGACGAGAACCGTCTGATCCTCAGCTACGTGCTACCACTCTGGTAACGCCACCCCAACGGAAAAGCCCGCTAATCGGCGTAATGCTTCAGTTAGCCCTGCCCACGAGGTGTCGCTGTTGTTGTAGGAGCGAGCTTGCTCGCGAAGCTTTCCGGGATATCGGCCATTCGCCAGCAAGCTGGCTCCTACAGCGTTCCCCCGCTGCAGAAACCAAGAACGCCGCTCACCCGGTGAGGGATCAGCGGCGTTCTTATGTGCACAGCATTACGCCAATCGGCGGGCTATTACATGTGTTCACTGTCGGTTGGGCAGAGCGCAGCGAAGCCCAAGGCCTCTCGGATGGTTATCAATCCTGCGAGGTCGCCCCGATCTTGTGGATCGACAGGTCCGCACCGTAGTACTCCTCCTCCTGGCTCAGACGAATGCCCCAGGTCGCCTTGAGCAGGCCATAGACGACGAAGCCGCCTAGCAGCGCCACCAGCACGCCAAGGGCGGTACCGATCAGCTGGCTCACAACGCTGACGCCGCCCAGGCCGCCCAGGGCCTCCTGGCCGAAGATGCCGCAGGCGATACCGCCCCAAACGCCGCAAAGCCCATGCAACGGCCAGACGCCGAGGACGTCGTCGATCTTCCATTTGACCTGGGTAGCGGTGAACGCCCAGACGAACAGGCTCCCGGCGATGGCGCCGGTCACCAGCGCGCCAACCGGATGCATCAGGTCGGAACCGGCACAGACCGCCACCAGACCGGCGAGCGGTCCGTTGTGCAGGAAGCCGGGGTCGTTGCGTCCGACCAGCAGCGCCGCGACGGTACCGCCGACCATGGCCATCAGGGAGTTCACCGCAACCAGGCCGCTGACACCCTGCAGGGTTTGCGCGCTCATCACGTTGAAGCCGAACCAGCCCACGATGAGAATCCACGAGCCAAGCGCCAGGAAGGGGATATTCGAAGGTGCGAATGCCACCAGGCGACCCTCGCGATAGCGCCCGTTGCGGTGCCCCAGCAGCAACACGGCACCGAAGGCCAGCCAGCCGCCCACGGCATGCACTACCACCGAACCGGCGAAGTCATGGAAGCTGGCGCCGAAGCTGCTCTTCAGCCAGTCCTGCAGGCCGAAGTTGCCGTTCCAGATCAAACCTTCGAAGAAAGGATAAATGAAGGCGACGATCAGCAACGTCGCGCAGAGCTGCGGGCAAAAGCGCGCACGCTCGGCGATGCCGCCGGAAATGATGGCCGGAATCGCCGCTGCGAAGGTCAGCAGGAAAAAGAACTTCACCAGGGCATAACCGTGGTCGGCAGCGAGCACACTGGCCGGTTCCAGGAAGGTCACGCCATAGGCGATCCAGTAGCCGATGAAGAAATAGGCCAGGGTCGAAACGGCGAAATCGGACAGTATTTTCGATAGGGCGTTGACCTGATTCTTCTGCCGCACGGTACCCACCTCGAGGAAGGCGAAGCCCGCGTGCATGGCCAGCACCATTACGGCGCCCATGAGAATGAACAAGGTATTGGAGCCGTGGATGAGGGTCTCCACGGCGCTGTTGAGGTTTTCCATTGGCGAAGGCAACTCCGGCAGCGAGGAAAAAAGCACCAAAGCAGTTCAAGTCAGGTTCCGCGCGCACCATCCTGAAGCCGCCCCGCACCGCAACGGATCGCAACGATCTCCCGATTTGGTGCAGGCCAGCTGGCGCAAGACGTCCCTTGAACGGCATTTCTTTTTGATTTTCATAGGGTTGAACGTCGGATTCACGTGCCGCAGAGCCCTCCATGGCGCCCCGTACTAGCGCATTCCTCCGCAACCGCGCACCAGCCCGATGCAAGCGCTATACCAGAGAGGCAAGCGGAAAATCCCCGTGAACTTGGCAGATGACACCTACTCTTAGGCATTGAGTCCTACAAGGAGAATCGACATGCCCCGTAAGACCGCAGCAAGTGCCCAGGACGAACTGCTGGCCGACTTCCAGACGCTGGTCAGCGATACCGAAAAACTCCTCCAAGACACCGCCAGCCTGGCAGGCGAACAAGCCGACGAGCTTCGTCTGCAGATCCACGACAGCCTCAAGCGCGCCCGTGACACCCTTCGCGATACCGAGAAGAACCTGCGTGAACGCAGCGAAGCGGCTTTTCAGGCCACTGAGGACTACGTCCAGGAACATCCCTGGCAGAGCGTCGGCCTCGCCGCAGGCCTCGGCTTCCTGCTGGGCCTCTTGGCCGCGCGGCGTTGACCATGAGCGAGGAAAACCCTTCCGCCCAGGAGGCGGGACGCGGGCCTTCGCCCAAGCGTCTGAGCGCGTCGCTGCTCGGCTTGCTGCACGGCCACGTGGAGCTGTTCGGCATCGAATTGCAGGAGCAGAAGGCCAACAGTCTCTACCTGTTGCTATTCGGCGGACTCACGCTGGTCTTTGCCCTGCTGCTGCTGATCTGTCTTTCCGCCCTGGTCCTGGTCATGTTCTGGGACACCTGGCGTTTCGAAGCGGTCGGTGGTCTCTGTGTGTTCTATCTGTTGGCGACCATCTTTTGCGGCTTGAGATTGCGGGCAGCGGTGGACGATGACGAGTCGCCGTTCAGCGCGACGCTCGAAGAACTGGCCCGAGATCGGGAGCGCCTCTTGCCATGAGCCTGCCGGAACTCCCCCGCAAGGCGACCCGCCGCGACATGCGCAAGGCGCTGATTCGCCTCCGCCTGGAGATGCAGCGCCAGGAATTGCGCCACGAAACCCTGCTGCTGACACAACCCATACGCCAGGCGCGGGACTTCACCCGTCAGCTGGACATCCCGCACGCCCCACTTTGGGGCATGGCGGCGGTGGCCGTGCTGGGATTCCTCGTTGCGCGAAAGGGCAGTCTGCGCCGCGGTCTGCGTCTGGGCGGCGCGCTTTACCCCCTGCTGCAAGCCCTGTTGAAGCACCCGCCACGAGGCGGGCCCGGGTGATTCGCCAGGAACAGGAAGGCAACTGGCCACATTCTTGCTACGGGTGAGCGGCCCGTCGCACTCGGGATGGGCAACGCCCTGCGCACTGCGCAGGCCTCTGGCCGTCCACTAAGGAGTCAACGTGATCGAAGGGCATCCGCTCGCCTGCTTTCAGCCCTTCATCGATACCGCCACGGGGCTGATCGCCGGTGTCGAAGCCCTGGGGCGACTGCGCCAGCCGGACGGTAGCCTGCAATCGGTCGGCCCACTCTTCGTCGATAACAGAATCTCTCCGGCAGCCCTGCGCCGCCTCGACCGACAACTGCGGGAAGACGCGTTGCGGCGCCTGCATGACGCCCCCCCGGACTGGTTCCTCAGCCTGAACATTTCCCCGCGCTGGATAAGTCGCCTGCGCCCCGGCCAACCCTTGCCCAGCCTCAAGCAACTGCGGCGGTACGGTATTCCGGCCGAGCGCATCGTCTTCGAAATCACCGAGCTTGGCGGCGCCAGCCAGCGCCTGGCGGACGTCGTGGCCCGTTACCGGGAGGCCGGTGCGCGAATCGCCATCGACGACTTCGGTGCTGGCTACTCCCAGCTCGACCGGGTGCTGGCCTTGCAACCGGACATCCTCAAGCTCGACATGCGCCTGTTCCAGGCCGCCGCCCGGGGCGGCCCCAGCGGTGAAGTGGTGAAGGCACTGGCACAGATGGCCGAGAAGACCGGCTGCTGGATCATCGCCGAAGGGGTCGAAACCGAAGCCGAACTGGACTTCGCCCTGGAATGCGGCTCGCGCTACGTGCAGGGCTACCTGTTTGCCGCACCGCGCCTGGAGTTCTTCGAGCCCCAGGCGTTCGTCCAGCGCTTCGCCCTGCTCCGTGATCGCTACGTGCAAAGCAAATTGGCCGAACGGGCACGACTGATGACGCTGCGCCGCAGTCTCAACCAGTTGATGGCGCGGCTACGCGAATGGGCCGAAAGCGGTGCGCCGGCATCGAGCCTGGCCAGCCCGGTGGATTACCCCTGGCTGCTGCGCATCTACCAGTGCGACCGCAACGGTACGCAGATCACGCCCAACCTGCATTGGCAGCCAGGCGGCTGGCAGGAGGATGCAAGTTATCGGGGGCACAACTGGTCCTGGCGGCCCTACTTCTATCAACTGCTGGCCGAAGGCTGGGAAGAGCGCCGCCTGACCCTGTCCTCGACTTACCGCGATGCAACCACCAATCAGTACTGCCTGACGGCCGGGCAATTCATCGACAATGGCCGCCGGCTCCTGCTGGTGGACGTGGATGCCGCCTGCCTGGCAACGGACTGAGTCGCCGGCAACCGCTTGGGGTAGAGTAGGCTCTTCGGCCACTGAACGGCGAGGACAGGCCTTGGACTGGCAGACCCTGCTCACCCGCGAACGACTTGGCAAACCGGTGCACAGCACCGATGAGCTGGGCCGCAGCCCTTTCCACAAAGATCACGATCGCATCGTCTTTTCCGGCGCCTTTCGCCGCCTCGGACGCAAGACCCAGGTGCATCCAGTCTCCAGCAACGACCACATCCATACACGCCTGACCCACTCGCTGGAAGTGAGCTGCGTGGGACGATCCCTGGGCATGCGCGTTGGCGAAACCCTGCGTGATGCGCTGCCGGACTGGTGCGAACCGTCGGACCTCGGCGTCATCGTCCAGTCGGCCTGCCTGGCCCATGACATCGGTAATCCTCCTTTCGGCCATTCCGGGGAAGACGCCATCCGCCACTGGTTCGAGCAGGCGGCGGCGCGGGGCTGGCTGGACGCCATGAGTGAGGCCGAGCGAGCGGACTTCCTCAGTTTCGAAGGCAACGCCCAGGGCCTGCGAGTACTGACTCAACTGGAGTATCACCAGTTCGACGGCGGCATGCGCCTGACCTACGCCACGCTCGGCACCTACCTGAAGTACCCCTGGACCTCGCGCCATGCCGAGGCACTGGGCTACAAGAAGCACAAGTTCGGCTGCTACCAGAGCGAGCTGCCGTTGCTGGAACAGATTGCGGCCAAGCTGGAGTTGCCGCGTCTCGATCAACATCGCTGGGCGCGCCATCCACTGGTCTACCTGATGGAGGCCGCAGACGACATCTGCTACGGCCTGATCGATCTGGAAGACGGCCTGGAGATGGACCTGCTGGATTACGCGGAAGTCGAGTCACTGCTGCTGGGCCTGGTGGGCGACGATCTGCCGGAGACCTATCGCCAACTGGGCCCCAAGGACTCCCGCCGACGCAAACTCGCCATCCTGCGTGGCAAGGCCATCGAGCACCTGACCAATGCCGCCGCCCGCGCCTTCGTCGATCAGCAGGACGCCCTGCTCGCCGGCACCTTGCAAGGCGACCTCGTGGAACACATGCACGGCGCAGCCAAGCGATGCGTGCTCCGCGCCAAGGCCATCGCTCGCGAGAAAATCTTCCAGGACAAGCGCAAGACGCTGCATGAAATCGGCGCCTATACCACTTTGGAAATCCTTCTGAACGCATTCTGCGGAGCCGCATTGGAGCAACATGGCGGGCGCACGCCGTCGTTCAAGAATCAACGCATCCTCGACCTGCTCGGCAACAATGCGCCTGACCCTGCCTGGCCGCTGTATCAGTCCTTCATACGGATGATCGATTTCATTGCCGGGATGACCGACAGCTACGCAACCGAAATGGCCCGCGAAATGACCGGCCGATCCAGCCCGACCTGATCCAGCGCCCTCAGGAGACGCTTGATGCGTACGTTGCTCAGACAAAGCCTGCACTGGCACGCAGGCGCACCCGCATGGGGACCCGCCCTGGTTGCCGGTCTGGGCTGCGGGTTGCCGCTGGTGCTAGGCCTGTTCACCAGCCATACCGGCTTTCTCTGGGCTGCCACCGGCGCCTTTCAGGCATCACTGGCCAATCCCTTGCACCGCCTGGGCATGCTGCGCATGACGCTGCTCACCGGATTGGGAGCGCTCGCGGCGGGGACGGGCTTCTGGGTGGCGAGTCATCCTTTACTGAGCCTGTTCAGCTTCGCCCTGATGGGGCTCCTGCTCGCCGCGCTGCAACGATTCGGCAATGAACTGGGCAAACTCGGGGCGGGTCTCGCGGCGTGCCTCTGCCTGGGGCAGGGCCAGGCGGGGCTCGGCAACCTGCACAATGGCATGGCAGTGGGGGCACTGTTCGCAATCGGCGGGTTGTGGGTGATGCTGCTGGCCTTCGCCCTGCGGGCCTATCACGGGCTGCGGTTCTGGCCCGCGCTTCCAGGCCCGGGCAATCTGGCAAAAGTGATGCGTCGTCTTGCGCAGCGCGTTTCCCATCGCCTCTGGCTCATACACGCCCTGGCCTGCAGCCTTGCCGGGGCGCTCGCCGGGCTTGCCGTCAACCTGACGGGCATGCCGCGTGGCTACTGGCTGACGTTGACGGTACTGACCACGATCCAGATGGACCTCAACAGCAGTCTGCAACGTGGCATCCAACGATGCGTGGGAAGCCTCGTAGGCGCCTTGATCCTGATCGGGATGGGGAACTGGCTGCAGAGCCCTGCCCTGCTGGTGGCCTGCCTACTGCCATTGATCGTCTTCAGCCGGGCCTTCATTGCCCAGCATTACGGGCTGTTCGTGGTGCAAACCACCGTATGCTTCGTGCTGCTGGCCGAAAGTCTGTCCCGTGACTGGCATCTTCCGGAACTGCGCCTGTACAACTCGCTGCTGGGCGCCGGACTGGCAATGCTGGTGGCCTACCTCGCCTATCGTGCCCGACTGCGCTGGGGTACCGCCCCCACGCCCACAATGGAAATGGCACGTCAGGTCGAGTAGTCCCGGTTGTCAGTCCTGCAGGTGATGCGCCAACTGAGCCTGCACGCTGCCCAGGCTTTTCCAGACTGCACGCGCCCGTCGCATCAGCTCGGGGCTCTCGGCACCGTTGTCATGGGCTCGAGCAAAGGCCATGCAACGGGCCAATAGTGGCTCGGCCCCGATCAACTCCACAGCGCCCTTGATCCTGTGCACCAGGCGCTCCAGGTCATCCCAGCGCTCAGTCTCCAGAAGGATTTCCATCACCTCGGCATCAGCCTCGTTGGCGCGATACAGCTCCTGCAGCAACATGCGGATCACCTCCGGCGAGCCCCCCGACGTGCGGTCCAGCAACCTCAGGTCAAGGCGGATGGGCTGATCATCGCTGCAAGGTTCAGCACTGTCGGGCAACAGACGCTGGAGATAGCGCTGCAGGCCTTCCAGCCCGATGGGCTTGAACAGGCAATCGTCCATGCCGGCATCGCGGCAGCGCGCCAATTCTTCCGGTTGAGCATTGGCAGTGAGGCCGATGATCAACTCTGGATGCATGTCTCGCGCACGCTCCAGTTCGCGAATGCGCCGCGTCAATTCATAGCCATCCATGACCGGCATGTTGCAGTCGGTGATCACCAGGTCAAAAGCCGATGCACTCCAGATAGCCAGCGCCTTTTCGCCATTCTCCGCCTGCTCGGCCAACTGCCCCAGCAGCTCCAGTTGCTGGACCAGCATCATCCGGTTGACCGGGTGATCGTCCACCACGAGCACACGAAAAGCCCCCGGCGGCAGTTCCCGCGCCTCATGCGGCTCCGCAACCGGCGGCAATGGTGCCAGCGCTGGCAGACCGAGGCTCACGGAAACACGTGTGCCTTCACCCAGCCGGCTAAACAGCTCGATGCTTCCCCCCATGAGTTTCACCAGCCGGCGACAAATACTCAGGCCCAGACCGGTCCCCCCCTGACCCGCCCCCACCCCGCCGGCCAGTTGGGTAAATGGCTGGAACAGGCGCT
>MTEW01005051.1_pt1 | contig 54659 bp, 48 predicted proteins | sample 1042681 | NCBI WGS metagenome assembly MTEW01 (sample SAMN06185811, study PRJNA358809) | soil metagenome | isolation source: soil biostimulated with citrate as carbon source | place: India | collected 2015-05-23
GCCAAGCCCGCCGCTAAAGTCGCCGCTGCAAAACCTGCTGCCAAGCCGGCTGCTAAACCCGCTGCCAAACCAGCGGCCAAGCCAGCCGCCGCGAAGCCCGCTGCAGCCAAACCAGCAGCCAAGCCGGCGGCCAAACCAGCCGCCGCGAAACCTGCTGCGAAGCCTGCCTCGACTGCAGCCAAACCTGCTGCCGCTGCGAAGCCGGCTGCCAAACCTGCTGCGAAGAAACCCGCTGCCAGGCCCGCTGTGAAGAAAGCTACTCCGGCCAAGCCCGCCGCAACCAAGCCGGTGGCCGCCAAGCCCGCCGCTCCGGCCGCGGCGCCGAAACCGGCAGCTACTCCGGCCGCTCCGGCAGCGCCTGCGCCTGCACCCGCACCGGTTGCCAGCGTGGCGCCGACCAGCAGCAACGGCGCTGCTCCGACTTCGCCGTCGAACTAAAGCGCCAGGGCCGCGACGCGCAGCTGTTCCAGTGCGTCGCGGTCCACGCTCTCCCGTCCCGGGCAGCAGCCCGAGAGCCAGGCTTCAATCTGCTCCATCGCTCCCGTCGGCCACCCCATAGCACTGCTTTCCAGGCGCGCCAGCAGTTTGCGTTCGGCCTCCAGCTCCAGTGCCTTGATCTGCTCGCGCATCCCGGCCAGGGCCAGGTCGTCCTGTGCCTGCGCACGCCAGTTCTGTCGCAACGAACGCAACGGCTTGATCACCTGTTCCTGCCAGGGGTTGCAGGCGTCGTGCAGGGTATCCAGGCGAGTGGTGTCGAAAGGCGTGCCGCGTTGCCCCAGCCAGCAGGCAGTGAGCAGCAGGCAGACATCGGCACCGCCATCCTGCAGGCGCAGGCAGGCCTGCTCGACGCCAGGCTCGGCGTAGAGGCGCAAAGCGAAAGTCCACAGGTCTGAAGGCATAGCGCTCCCCGGGCGGCACGGCAGCGAAGCTGATAAACTCCGCCGCCATCATGATCCGACTGCAAAATCTCACTCTACAGCGTGGTCCTCAGCGCCTGCTAGAAGGCGCCGAAATGACCCTGCACGCCGGCCAGAAGGTCGGCCTCATCGGCGCCAACGGTGCCGGCAAATCCAGCTTGTTCGCCCTGCTGCGTGGCGAGCTGGGGCCGGATGCGGGCGATTGCCTGCTGCCCGCCGATTGGCGCATCGCCCATATGCGCCAGGAAGTGGACAACCTCGAGCGCCTGGCCGTGGACTACGTGCTCGATGGCGACCTGCACCTTCGCCGGGTTCAGCGTGAGCTCGCGGCTGCCGAGGCGGGCCACGACGGCACCGCCATCGCTCGCCTGCACATCGAGCTGGACAGCGCCGATGGCTACACGGCCGACGCCCGTGCACGCAAGCTGCTGGCCGGTCTCGGCTTCACCGCGGAGCAAATGGACCGTCGTGTTGGCGATTTTTCGGGCGGCTGGCGGATGCGCCTGAACCTCGCCCAGGCGCTGATGTGCCCATCTGAATTGCTCTTGCTCGACGAGCCCACCAACCACCTCGACCTCGACGCCATTCTCTGGCTCGAAGAGTGGCTCAAGGGCTATCCGGGCACGCTGCTGCTGATATCCCATGACCGCGATTTCCTCGACGCGGTCGTGGACAACGTCGCGCACCTTGAACAGCAGAAGCTGACGCTCTATCGCGGTGGCTACTCGGCCTTCGAGCGCACCCGTGCCGAGCGCCTGGCGCAGCAGCAGCAGGCCTACGAGAAACAGCAGGCCCAGCGTGCGCACATGGAGAAGTACATCGCCCGCTTCAAGGCGCAGGCGACCAAGGCCCGCCAGGCCCAGAGCCGGATCAAGGCCCTGGAACGCCTGGAAGAACTGGCGCCGGCCCATGTCGATTCTCCGTTCGATTTCAGCTTCCGCGAGGCCGACAAGATTTCCAGCCCGCTGCTGGACCTTTCCGAAGGTCGCCTCGGCTATGGCGACAAGACCGTACTGCAGCAGGTCAAGCTCCAACTGGCGCCCGGTGCTCGCATCGGCTTGCTGGGCCCCAACGGCGCGGGCAAGTCGACCCTGATCAAGACCCTTTCGGGTGACATCGAGCCCATTGGTGGCCGCCTCGCCCGTGGCGAGAATCTCGCCATCGGCTACTTCGCCCAGCATCAGCTCGATGCGCTCGACGCCAAGGCCAGTCCGCTGCTGCATCTGCAGCGGATCGCCCCGAGCGAGCGCGAGCAGACCCTCCGCGATTTCCTCGGCGGTTTCGATTTCCGTGGCGATCGCTGCGACGAGGCGGTGACCAATTTCTCCGGCGGCGAGAAGGCGCGACTGGCCCTGGCATTGATCGCCTGGCAGAAGCCCAACCTGCTGCTGCTGGACGAACCGACCAACCACCTCGATCTGGAAATGCGCCTGGCGCTGACCATGGCCCTGCAGGATTTCGCAGGCGCCGTATTGGTGGTTTCCCACGATCGTCACCTGCTCAAGAGCACCACGGACGAATTCCTGCTGGTGGCCGATGGTCGTGTGCAGAGCTTCGATGGTGACCTCGACGACTACGCCCGCTGGCTGGTGGATTTCCGCGCGCGCCAGGCTCCTGCCACCAGCGCACCGGTGAACCCGGACAAGACCGACAAGCGCGCCCAGCGCCAGGCCGCCGCCGCCCTGCGTCAGCAATTGGCTCCGCACAAAAAGGAAGCCGACAAGCTCGAGAAGGACCTCGGCAAGGTGCACGAGCAACTGGCCGTCGTTGAAGCGCGCCTTGGCGATTCCGCCCTCTACGAGGCGGCGCGCAAGGATGAACTGCGCGACCTGCTGGCCGAACAGGCCCGGCTAAAGGTGCGCGAGGCCGAATTGGAAGAGGCCTGGCTCCTGGCCCTGGAAACCCTGGAGGAGCTGCAGCGGCAACTGGAGGCCGCGGATTGATGGATGACCTGCAACTCCTGACCGCCTGGAGCGAGCCGCTGATCCGCGTCGCCCAGGTGCTGCTGATCGTGCTGCTGGCCTGGCTGGTGCAGCGCATCGTCACCCGGGGCATAACCCGCCTCGGGCAACGTTATCCACAGCTGCCTTCGGAGCTGATGGTGCCTCTGCGCGGCCTGCTGCGATGGATGATCCTCGGCAGCGCATTCATGTTGGTACTGGAACGCTTCGGTGTCTCCGCCGAGGTGTTGTGGGCCGCCCTGACGGGCTTCACCGCCGTGGCCGCGGTCGCGTTCTTCGCGATCTGGAGCGTGCTCTCCAACATGTTCTGCGCGGTGCTGATCTTCTCCCTCGGACCGTTTCGCATGGGTGACAAGGTCGAGGTGGTGGAAAGTGCGGACAAGCAAGGCGTGAAGGGCAGGGTGATCGCCATCAACCTCTTCTACACCACCCTCGAAGACCTCAGCGAAGAGAATCACGGCGCGCTGGTGCAAGTGCCCAACAGCCTGTTCTTCCAGAAGGCCGTACGCCGCTGGCGCTGACGGTACTGGGCAGCGCCTGGATGAAGGGGTAGGCTCTGCGGCCTGCCCCTTTTTCGTTTTCGAGGTATCTGCCATGGCGCTCCAGACCTGGCTCGCTTTCCTGGTTGCCTGCTGGGTGATCAGCCTTTCACCGGGTGCCGGTGCCATCGCTTCAATGTCCTCCGGCCTTCAGTACGGCTTCCTGCGTGGTTACTGGAATGCGCTTGGCCTGCAGATCGGCCTGGCCCTGCAGATCGCCATTGTCGCCGCGGGGGTCGGCGCCATCCTCGCGACCTCCGCCTTGGCCTTCAGCCTGATCAAGTGGTTCGGTGTGGCCTACCTGGTGTACCTCGCAGTCAAGCAGTGGAAGGCCCTGCCCAGCGATATGGCCAACGATTCCGCCGAGCGCCCCATCGGCCGTCCGCTCACCCTGGTCCTGCGTGGCTTCCTGGTGAACTTCAGCAATCCCAAGGCGATCGTCTTCATGCTCGCCGTGCTGCCGCAATTCATTGACCCCCATGCGCCACTGGTAGAGCAGTACCTGGTGATGGGCGTAACCATGATCACTGTCGACCTGATCGTCATGGCCGGCTACACCGGCCTTGCCGCCCGCGTCCTGCGCTTGCTGCGTTCGCCGCGCCAGCAGCGCGTGATGAACCGCAGCTTCGCCGCCCTGTTCGTCGGCGCGGCAGCCTTGCTGGCGACCGTGCGCCGGGCGCCGGTCTGATGGCAGCGCACTCCGGCGAGCGACTGCTCGCCGGAAAATCTTCCCGTCGGAATCCCTTCTTTCATCGAACCGTTCCGAGTCCAACAACATCGCGCTGAAAGCCAGTCGCGACGGGGTCTGTAGCGGATTTTGCAACCTGCTCGCGCAATCGGATACACGATTCGGGGTTGAGCTCAATCGTTAGGAAGGTAACAATTCGTTTCCCCATTCTCATTTGAGATTGACTCATGTTCCCCATTCCGAGATTGCTCAGCTGGCTTTTCGTGCCGCTGATGGCGCTCTGCAGTTTCAGCCTGATGGCCGATCCGGCCGACGGCGCCGCGCAGGCCCTGCACCTGCTCAGTTACATCGGCGCCGACTACCCCGCTACCGTGGTCGACGGCAAGGTCATCGACACCGCCGAATACCGCGAACAAATCGAATTCCTCGGTGCGTTGCAGGGCTTGATCGTGGCCCTGCCGGCCCGTGACGGCCAGAAGGCGCTGGAGCAGGGCGTCGCCAGCCTGCACCAGGCCGTGCAAGATAAGCAGGACGGAGCCGCCGTTGCCCGCCAGGCGCGTCAGTTGGCCACCCGGCTGGCCGCGACCTACGAGGTCAGCCAGGCCCCGCTCATCACGCCGGACCCCGCCCGTGGTGCGCCGCTCTATGCCCAACACTGCAGCGTCTGTCACGGCGATACCGGTTCCGGTGATGGCCCGGCAGGCATGGGCCTCGAGCCGCCGCCGGCCAATCTGCGCGATCAGGCGCGGATGGATCGGATGAGCCTCTACGACCTCTTCAACACGCTCGGCCTGGGTGTCGAAGGGACCGACATGCCCGCCTTCGCCGACCAGTTGGACGACCGTCAGCGTTGGGATCTGGCGAGTTACATCGCCGGCTTCAGCGCTGACCCTGCGGTGAGGGGCAAAGCCATCTCCCTCGGCGAGCTGGCCGGCCGCACGCCGGAAGAGGTCGGTGCGAGCCAGGGTGCTGCCGCCCAGGGGCTGTTCCGTGCCCAGCGCGCCCAGCCGCCCGTGCAGCAACGCGGGCCCAAGGAGCTGATCGGCCATACCCGTTCCACTCTGGAACAGAGCCTCAAGGCTTATCGCGAGGGTGACGCGGACCAGGCCTACGACCTCTCGGTAGCTGCCTACCTGGAAGGCTTCGAGCTGGTGGAAAGCTCCCTCGACAACCTCGACGCGGTTCAGCGCAAGACCACCGAACGCGCGCTGATGGCTTACCGCCAGGCGTTGCAGGATCGCCAGTCCATCGGTCAGGCAGCGCAGTTGCTGGAACAGGCCAAGGCTGAACTGGACAAGTCTGCGAATCTGCTGGGCGGCGACGGCCTGAGCAGTTCTCTGAGCTTCATATCCAGCCTGCTGATCCTGCTGCGCGAAGGCCTGGAGGCGATCCTGGTGCTGGCGGCGATCCTCGCATTCCTGCGCAAGACCGATCAGGAACATGCGATTCGCAGCGTTCACGTGGGCTGGGGCCTGGCCATCGTCGCCGGCTTCGCCACCTGGGCAGTGGCGGCCTTCCTGATCGATGTCGGTGGCGCCCAGCGCGAGCTGATGGAGGGCTTCACGGCATTGTTCGCCTGCGTGATGGTGCTCTGGCTCGGCGTGTGGATGCATGACCGCCGCCACGCTGCCGCCTGGCAGAGCTACATCAAGGACCACCTGCTGAGCAGCAGTGGGCGCTTCGGCTTTGCCACCCTGGCCTTCTTCTCGGTGTACCGCGAACTGTTCGAAGTGATCCTCTTCTACGAAACCCTGTGGCTGCAGGCCGGTCCGGCTGGCCATGGCATGGTCATCGCCGGCGCGGTGGCGGCCCTGGTCCTGCTGGTAGGGCTGGCCTGGGTCATCCTGCGCGGCTCGGCGAAGCTGCCGCTGGGGACCTTCTTCAGCGCCAACGCCATCCTGCTCTGCGCCCTGTCGGTGGTGTTCGCCGGTCATGGCGTGGCCGCCCTGCAGGAAGCCGGGGTGCTGGGCACGCGTCCGGTGGCCTTCTTCGAGTTCGACTGGCTGGGCATTCATCCCGATGCCTACACGCTGTCGGCCCAGGGGCTGGCGTTGCTGGCCATCGCGGCGCTCTACGGCCGCAGTTGGCTGCGTGAGCGCAGCGCGGCACAGGCCTGATTGGAGGGCGAGGGGTGTAAACTCCTCGCCCTTTTCTTATCTGCGGAAATTCTCCCATGCGCGTCTGGATCGATGCCGATGCCTGCCCCCGGGCAGCCAAGGACCAGGTGATCAAGTTCGCCTTGAAGCGCAAGTTCGAGGTGGTGCTGGTGGCCGGGCAGAGCCAGGTCAAGCCGGCCTTCGCCTGCGTGCGGCTGGTGGTGGTGCCCAGCGGTCCGGATGCGGCCGATGACTACCTGGTGGAAAACGCCGTCCCCGGCGAGCTGGTGATCTGCAGCGACGTGCCGCTGGCCGATCGCCTGGTGAAGAAGGGGGTTGCGGCGTTGGACCCGCGCGGGCGCGAGTTCGACGAACGCAACATGGGTGAACGCCTGGCGGTGCGTAACCTGTTCACCGACCTTCGCGACCAGGGCCAGATGGGCGGGGGCCAGGCGGCCTATGGCGAGAAGGAGCGGCAGGCCTTCGCCAACTCCCTGGACCGGCTGCTGACCCGACTCAGCCGGGGTTGATGCGGCCCCCAACGGCGCATGCGGATTCAGCCGCAGAGGTAGGTGCCGGTCCCCACCGCGACGAGGGTGCCGTCGTCGGCATGCAGTTCCGAACGCACCACGGCGACCTTGTTGCCTGATCGAAGCAGCACGGCAGTGGCGGTGAAGTGTTTGCCACGGCCTGGGCGCAGGTAGTCGATGCGCAGATCGATGGTGCCGAGCTTGGACAAGCGCGTCATGCGTTCCGTTGTGGATAAGTGCTGGTGACGTTCGAAGGCGCCGATCAGCGCCATGGCGCCGCCGACTACGTCGAGCAGGCTGGAAATCACGCCGCCATGGAGGATGCCCTGGACGAAGTTGCCGATCAGCTCGTCCTTCATCGGCAGGTGCATGAGCACCTTCTCGGTACTCATCTCGCCCAGCTGGATGCCGAGCACACCGTTGAAGGGAATACGCTCGAAGAAGCTGGCGACGGCCTGCTGCAGTTCGGGGGTGAGGATGAAATCGGTCTGGCTCATGGCGCCTCCTGGGAGCATCGAATGGCCCGACGCTGCCTGAGGAATGGCCGCGGTGCCAAGGGGTAAGGCGGGAGAGGCGGGCGGATTGGCCGGATCGACACGCAGCGGGCGGCCGGAGCCGCCCGCCCGGGGACATCAGTGGGTCAGTTCCAGCACCCGGTCCACCAGCTTGTAGATGCCGCCGGCCGCTTCGCTGATGGATTGCGCCAGCATGTAGGCCGGCGTGGTCACCAGCTTGCGCTTCTCGTCTTCGACGATTTCGCCAACCACGCATTCCACATGTTGGGCACCCATTTCGCCCAGGGCGGCGGCGGTGCCGGCGTCGTTGCCGATGGTGCAGGTCACGCCTACACCGTAGATCTTCGCAGCCAGGGCCGGGGCGATGCAGATCAGGCCTACCGGCTTGCCGGCTTCGGCGAAGTCGCGGGCGGCGGCCAGTACGTCCGGCTGCACGGTGCAGTTGGCGCCACTGACAGCGAAGTCGGAGAGATTCTTCGCCGCGCCGAAGCCGCCGGGAAGGATCAGGGCGTCGAAGTCGTCGGCTTTCAATTCCCGCACGTCCTTGATTTCGCCGCGGGCGATGCGCGCCGATTCCACCAGCACATTGCGGCTTTCCGGCATTTCTTCGCCCGTGGTGTGGTCGATCACGTGGTGTTGGGCGATGTTTGGCGCGAAGCACTGGACCTTGGCACCGCGCTGGTCCAGACGCAGCAGGGTGATCACACTCTCGTGGATCTCCGCACCGTCGTAAACGCCACAGCCGGACAGGATCACGGCAACTTTCTTGGTCATGGACATCTCCAGGTCATTGGGCTGGTCCCAGGTTCTCCCGCAGGAACGCCAGGGCGCGTCGCTGGGCGTCCTGGGCCAGGCCGGGTTGGTAGGTATTCAGGTCGCTGCGCTGGTCGAAGACGTGGTCGGCGTTGCCGTACTGCACCAATTCGAGGCGCTCGCCGTCGAGGCTGTCGAGGGCCGAGAGGCATTGCTGGTGATCGGTGATGTGGTCCTTGGCGCCGAGGAACATCAACACCGGGGCACTGTGGCCGAGGCCATCGCGCAGGTGGGCGGGGAATCCACAGTAGGGGTAGTAGGCGATGACGCCGCGCACGCCGGCCAGTGCGTCCTTGCCGGTGGCCGGGAAGCCGTGGCCGGCACTGCCGTCGTAGGAAAGCGCGTCGAGGATGGTCCAGCCACCGTGCGAGTAACCGAGCAGGGCCAGCTTGCCGCTGTCGACGGCCGGATTCTGTCGTGCCAGCGCCAGGGCGGCATAGACGTCGATGGCGCGTTCGTTGCCCCAGAGGCGTTTGCCATCGCAGACCGGATGCCAGTCCTCGATGCCGCGGGCGGCATGACTGTCGACGAACATCACGGCGTAGCCGGCGGGAAGCAGCCAGGCTTTCACATTGCGCATGAACAGCGGGCTCTGGCCGCTGCAGCCGTGAAACACCAGGACAGTGGGGAAGGGGCCCTTGCCTTCCGGGGTGAACAGGCTCAGGTGAGGCGCCAGGCGCTGTTCCGCGGCTGGCAGGTCGGCGGCTTGCGGCAGCAGGGCATCACGATAGGGATAGAGTCCGAGCAGGGCGGCACAGGCCAGGAGGAGCAGGGCGATCAGGGCGGGTTTGAGGAGTTTTCGCATGCTGTCGTCATATGCCGCTTGGGTTGGCACGCCGTGCCGGGAAGCCGGACCGGCTGCGGGAGTAGCATCTGGGTACTGGATGAATGCCGCCCGTGCATGGCGGCGTTTCATACAGCACCTGACGAGCAATCCTAGCAGGCCGGCGAATCGGGCCGCGAGCGCGGCGCCAACCCGCTTACCGACTGTGGGTCATCAGACAAGAACGACGATAAGGGTTGTCCCATGAATTACGTGCTTTATGCCGTGCCTTTCTTCTTCCTGCTGATCGGTATCGAACTGATCGCCGATCGCTGGCGTGGAGTGCGCACCTACCGTACCGCCGATGCGCTCAACAGCCTGAGCGCCGGCGTGCTGTCCACTACTAGCGGCCTGCTGACCAAGGTGGTGGGACTGCTGACCTATACCTTCGCCTGGCAACACCTGGCCCTGTTCGAACAGCCGGCTTCGAGCCTCTGGGTATGGCTGCTGGCCTTTGTTTTCTATGACTTCTGCTATTACTGGAACCACCGTCTGGGCCACGAGCGCAACATCCTCTGGGCCGCCCATTCGGTGCACCACCAGAGTGAGGAATACAACCTCTCCACCGCCCTGCGGCAGACCAGCACCGGCTTCCTCTTCGGCTGGATCTTCTACCTGCCGATGGCTGTTGCCGGTGTACCGCCGCTGGTGTTCCTCAGCGTCGGCGCGCTGAACCTGCTCTATCAGTTCTGGGTGCACACGCGGCACATCCCCAAGCTGGGCTGGTTCGAATGGATCTTCATCACCCCGTCCAACCATCGCGTCCACCACGCGCAGAATCCGGTGTACATGGATCGCAACTATGGCGGCGTGTTCATCCTCTGGGATCGGCTGTTCGGTACCTTCCAGGAAGAGCTGGATGATGAGCCGGTGATCTTCGGCGTGACCACGCCGTTGGCCAGTTGGAATCCGCTTTGGGCCAACCTGCAGTTCTATGTGCAGCTCTGGCGTGATGCCGCGCGCGCGGAGTCCTGGTGGGACAAGCTGCGCATCTGGTTCATGCGTACCGGCTGGCGGCCTGTGGATGTGGCCGAGCGTTATCCACAGGCGAAGCCGGACCTGTCGCGCTTCGTCAAATTCGACGTGCCGCTGGGCCTGCCACAGAAGTGGTACGCCGGCCTGCAGTTCGCGCTCTATGTGGTAACCGGCACCTGGTTGCTAGGGACAGGCGACGAGGCGCCGCTGGCGTGGCTGTTGCTGGCCTGGGCCTGGATGGCCTTCGGGGTCTACGTGATCGGCAGCTGGCTGGAGAACCGGCCCTGGGCGCGCTGGCTGGAAGTGCTGCGACTGGCGGTGAACTGGCCGGTGAGCTGGGGCGGGGCAGCATTGGACGTGCTGCCGATGGACGCGGCAGGGTGGGGGCTGCTGGCGCTCTACAGCCTGGTCTGCCTGATCGCGCTGTTCGGCCTGCAGCGCCGCGCGGCGGCACTGGCAGTCTGATCAGCTGTTCTTGCCGTTGTTGCGCAGGCGGCGCCTCAGCCAGAGAATGCCGCCGATGGCCACCAGGCCGCCGAGCACCATCAGCTCGTAGCGCTTGAGGTTGCCGAGCATGCCTTCCAGCACGGCGCCGAAGTGGAAGGCGGCGAAACCCAGGGCCAGCGCCCAGATCAGGGCGCCGATGCCGTTGAGGATCAGGTAGCGCAGTGGTGGATAGCCGGACAGGCCGATGGCCACCGGCATCACGGTGCGCAGTCCGTAGACGAAGCGGAAGCTCAGGACCCAGATATCCGGATGGCGACGGATGTGCGCCAGTGCGCGGTCGCCCATGGCCTGCCAGCGTGGCTTGCGGGCAAGGATCTGCCGGCCCTTGTGGCGGCCCAGGTAGTACCAGAGCTGGTCGCCGGCGTAGCTGCCGAAGAACGCTGTGGCCACCACGGCGTTGATGTCCATGTAGCCCCGGAAGGCGAGGAAACCGGCCAGGACCAGGATCGTCTCACCCTCGAAGAATGTGCCGAGGAAGAGGGCGAAGTAACCGAAATCCTGGAGAAATTGTTGCAGCATGGTTGGATTGCGCAGCGAAATGAAGGCGCAGCCTAACCGGGATGGCGTCCCGGGAAAAGCTCCGGCCTCCGGCGAATGCCATCAGATTGACCCTGAACAATCCCCGCATGCCGCCACAAGGCGCCGTACGCCGGTCGACGCGACTACGGGTCGCTGTCCCGGATTGTTACCATTCCGTCATAATCGACCCTTATATTTGTCACACTGCGTCCGTCCCGGGCCCTGGAGTCTGCTGTGAGCTTTACCCCCGCCAACCGCCTGTTCCCCGCAACCCGCCTGCGCCGCAACCGTCGTGACGATTTTTCCCGCCGCCTGGTGCGCGAGAACGTCCTGACCGTCGATGACCTGATCCTCCCGGTATTCGTGCTGGATGGTGAGAACCGCCGCGAAACCGTGGCCTCAATGCCGGGCGTCGAGCGTCTGTCCATCGACCTGCTGCTCAAGGAAGCCGAGGCCTGGGTCGAGCTGGGTATTCTGGCGCTGGCACTGTTCCCGGTGACGCCGCTGGAGAAGAAGTCCCTCGATGGCGCCGAAGCATGGAATCCTGAAGGCATCGCCCAGCGCGCCATTCGTGCCCTGCGCGACCGCTTCCCGGAACTGGGCGTGATCAGCGACGTGGCCCTGGACCCCTTCACCACCCACGGCCAGGACGGAATTCTCGACGACAACGGCTACGTGCAGAACGACATCACCGTCGATGCACTGGTCAAGCAGGCGCTGTCCCACGCTGAAGCCGGTGCCCAGGTGGTAGCCCCTTCGGACATGATGGACGGTCGCATCCAGGCGATTCGCGAAGCCCTGGAACTCGCCGATTTCCCCAACGTGCGCATCATGGCCTACTCGGCCAAGTACGCCAGCGCCTACTACGGTCCGTTCCGTGATGCAGTCGGCTCCGCCGCCAACCTCGGCAAGGGCAATAAGGCCAGCTACCAGATGGACCCGGCCAACACCGACGAGGCCCTGCATGAAGTGGCCGCCGACCTGGCCGAAGGCGCCGACATGGTGATGGTCAAGCCGGGCATGCCTTACCTCGACATCGTTCGTCGGGTGAAGGATGAATTCCGCGTGCCGACTTTTGTCTATCAGGTCAGCGGCGAGTACGCCATGCACATGGCGGCGATCCAGAACGGCTGGCTGAGCGAGGCGGTGATCCTCGAATCCCTGGTCGCCTTCAAACGCGCCGGCGCTGATGGCATCCTCACCTATTTCGCCGTACGCGCCGCAGAAATGCTCAAGACGGGAGCCTGATCTCCCCCCAGGAACTGCAGATGAACACCGAAGGACTCAATCCCAGCGCATTGCTCGAACCCCTGAAGGAGGCCACCGAAAATCCGGTGGCCCCTCCGGCTCCCGAGGCTCCCGCCTCCGCTCCCGCGCCCGCTGCCGAAGCGACACCTGCTCCGGCACCCGTACCGGCGCCCGTACCGGCTCCGCTGGTGCTGCCGAGCCTGGATGACAGCAGCCTGTACATCCATCGTGAGTTGTCCCAGCTGCAGTTCAACATCCGCGTGCTGGAACAGGCGCTGGACGAGTCCTATCCGCTCCTCGAACGCCTGAAGTTCCTGCTGATCTTCTCCAGCAACCTCGACGAGTTCTTCGAGATCCGCGTCGCCGGCCTGAAGAAGCAGATCACCTTCGCCCGCGAACAGGCCGGCGCCGACGGCCTGTTGCCGCATCAGGCCATGGCGCGCATCAGCGAGCTGGTGCATGAACAGGTGACCCGCCAGTACAGCATCCTCAACGACATCCTGTTGCCGGAGCTGGCCAAGCATCAGGTCAATTTCATTCGCCGCCGCTACTGGACCGCCAAGCTAAAGGCCTGGGTGCGTCGCTATTTCCGCGACGAGATCGCGCCGATCATCACCCCCATCGGCCTGGACCCGACGCACCCGTTCCCGCTGCTGGTGAACAAGAGCCTGAACTTCATCGTCGAGCTGGAAGGCGTGGATGCCTTCGGCCGCGACTCTGGCCTGGCGATCATTCCCGCGCCACGCCTCCTGCCGCGCGTCATCCGGGTGCCGGAAGATATCGGCGGACCGGGCGACAACTTCGTCTTCCTGTCCTCGATGATCCACGCCCATGCCGATGACCTGTTCCCCGGCATGAAGGTGAAAGGCTGCTACCAGTTCCGCCTGACCCGTAACGCCGACCTCTCGGTGGACACCGAGGACGTCGACGACCTGGCCCGTGCGCTGCGTGGCGAACTCTTCTCGCGACGCTACGGCGACGCGGTGCGCCTGGAAGTGGCGGACACCTGCCCGAAGAACCTTTCGGACTACCTGCTCAAGCAATTCAACCTGGGCGAGAGCGAGCTGTACCAGGTCAACGGCCCGGTGAACCTGACCCGCCTGTTCAGCATCACTGGCCTGGAAAGCCATCCGGAACTGCAGCACCCGACGTTCACGCCGGTCATTCCCAAGCTACTGCAGAAGGCCGAGAACCTCTTCAGCGTCGTGGGCAAGCAGGACATCCTGCTGCTGCACCCCTTCGAGTCCTTCACCCCGGTAGTGGACTTCCTGCGCCAGGCCGCCAAGGACCCCAACGTTTTGGCGATCAAGCAGACGCTGTACCGCGCCGGTGCCAACTCCGAGATCGTCGACTCCCTGGTGGAGGCGGCGCGCAACGGCAAGGAGGTCACCGTGGTGATCGAACTGCGTGCGCGCTTCGACGAGGAATCCAACCTGCAACTGGCCAGCCGACTGCAGCAGGCCGGTGCCGTGGTGATCTACGGCGTGGTGGGCTTCAAGACCCACGCCAAGATGATGCTGATCCTGCGGCGCGAGAACGGCGAGCTGCGCCGCTACGCGCACCTGGGTACCGGTAACTACCACGCCGGCAACGCGCGCCTGTACACCGACTACAGCATGCTGACCGCCGACGATGCGCTCTGCGAGGACCTGCACAAGCTGTTCAACCAGCTGATCGGCATGGGCAAGACGCTGCGCATGAAGAAGCTGCTGCATGCGCCGTTCACTCTGAAGAAGACCCTGCTCGACATGATCGCCCGCGAGGCGCTGCACGCCAGCGAAGGCAAGCCCGCGCACATCATGGTCAAGGTCAACGCGCTGACCGATCCCAAGGTCATTCGCGCGCTGTACAAGGCCAGCCAGAGCGGTGTGCGGATCGATCTCGTCGTTCGCGGCATGTGTTGCCTGCGTCCGGGTATCCCCGGTGTTTCGCACAACATCCAGGTCCGTTCGATCATCGGTCGCTTCCTCGAGCACAGCCGGATCTACTACTTCCTCAACGGTGGCGACGAGAAGATGTATCTCTCCAGTGCCGACTGGATGGAGCGCAACCTCGACATGCGCGTCGAGACCTGCTTCCCCGTGGAAGGCAAGAAGCTGCTTACGCGCGTGAAGAAGGAGCTCGAGGCCTACATCAGCGACAACACCCAGAGCTGGGTGCTGCAGCCGGATGGTCGTTACCTGCGCAACAGCCCGAGCGGCAACCAGAACTCGCGCAACGCGCAGGCCACCCTGCTGGACAAGCTGACCAATCCGCCGATCAGCGCGCGCTGATCGCGCACATGAAAACGGGGCCTGCGGGCCCCGTTCTCGTTTCTGTGCGTGTCAGCTTCAGCGCACCTTGAGTACGAAGTCGATGCGCTTGAGCCATTCGGCTTCCTGCTCGAAGTCCGCCTGGGTCAGTGGGTTCGCTTCCAGCCAATCCTTCGGGAACTGCACTTCGAAGTTGTTCCCGGAGGCGCGCAACTGGACCCTCGGCATGGCCGAGGTGCCACGGATGTGGTGGAAGAGAATGGCGAAGCGCAGCAGCACACAGAGACGCAGCAGCTTCACGCCTTCGTCGCCGAATTCCGCGAACCTGTCCTTCGGAATATTGCGGCGATGGCCCCGCACCAGAAGCGCGAGCATCAGTTGGTCCTGGCGGGAAAAGCCAGGCAGGTCGGAGTGCTCGATCAGGTAGGCGCCGTGCTTGTGGTACTGGTAGTGGGCGATGTCCATGCCGATCTCGTGGACGCGCGCGCCCCATAGCAGCAGGTCGCGGTGCCAGTCATCATCCAGTTCCCAGCTGTCGGCGACCTGTTCCAGGGACGCAAGGGCCTTGGCCTCGACCCTGGCGGCCTGTTCCAGGTCCACATGGCAGCGTTCCATCAGGGCGCCCAGCGTGCGCTCGCGGACGTCCTCGTGGTGGTGTCGGCCGAGCAGGTCGTAGAGCACGCCTTCGCGCAGCGCACCTTCCGAGTGGGTCATGTGCTTGAGTTCGAGGGCCTCGAAGATGGCTTCGGCAATCGCCAGGCCGGCTGGGAAAATCGGCCGGCGGTCAGGCTTGATGCCATCGATGTCGAGTTTCTCCACATCGCCCAGCTTGAACAGCTTGCGCTTGAGCCAGGCCAGCCCTTCCGGGTTGATCTCGCCATTGCCAAGCCCTGCCGCCTGGATCGCCAGGCCCACCGCGCGAAGGGTGCCGGAGGCGCCCACGGCTTCCTGCCAGCCGAGGCGGCGCAGGCTGTATTCGATGCCCATCAGTTCCAGGCGCGCGGCGGTATAGGCCTGCGCATAGCGTGCCGGGGTGATCTTGCCATCGCGGAAATAGCGCTGGGTGTAGCTCACGCAACCCATCTGCAGGCTTTCCCGCAGTTGCGATTCGAAGCGCTGGCCAATGATGAATTCGGTACTGCCGCCGCCGATGTCCGCCACCAGCCGGCGACCGGGGGTGTCCGGCAGGGTGTGGGAGACGCCGAGGTAGATGAGGCGCGCTTCCTCGCGGCCGGAGATGACCTCCACCGGGTGTCCCAGGATCTCCTCGGCGCGGCGGATGAACTCGGCGCGGTTGTGCGCTTCGCGCAGGGCGTTGGTGCCGACGATGCGCACCGCGCCTTCCGGCAGGCCCGCGATCATCTGGGCGAAGCGGCGCAGGCAATCGAGCCCGCGCTGCATGGATTCTTCGTTGAGGTTGCGGTCGTCGTCGAGCCCCGCTGCCAGTTGGACCTTGTCGCCGAGCCGTTCCAGGATTCGGATCTCGCCGTGGTCGACTTTCGCCACCACCATGTGGAAGCTGTTCGAGCCGAGGTCGATGGCGGCGATCAGGGACGGGATTTCGGCGGGCTTCTGCGGCATGGTTTCGGGTCTCGAGGCTGAACCGCGCAATCCTGCCACGGTTGCCCGGTCGAGCCAATGCGAATAGCGGTACGTTCGTACCAGTCTGGCGCGGACCGGGAGGGCGATGGCGGCGTGCGGCTTTCTCTGGCGAATAGCTGGGTGAGCACACTATAGGTGGGATATGACAGTCGCGCGTCAGCTCGGCCGACGGTCCGCCCCGACGGCATATGGACCAACAGTTGAATTGACGTGCTCACGCCTATCCATCAGTTTTGCGCTGTATCGCCATAGCAAAGCTCAATCGCCCTTGGCTTTCGGTCCCGGGAAAGCCGGGATATGATGGCTCCACTTTTTTGCTTCCGAACACGGAGAGATCCTTCCATGAGCGAATTCATCACCAACGTCTCTGATGCCAGTTTCGAGCAGGACGTGCTCAAAGCCGACGGCGCGGTGCTGGTCGACTACTGGGCCGAGTGGTGCGGTCCCTGCAAGATGATTGCTCCGGTCCTCGACGAAATCGCCAAGGACTACCAGGGCAAACTGAAAGTCTGCAAGCTGAACATCGACGAAAACCAGGACACTCCGCCGAAGTACGGCGTGCGTGGCATCCCGACCCTGATGCTGTTCAAGAACGGCAACGTCGAAGCCACCAAGGTAGGCGCCCTGTCCAAGTCCCAGCTGGCTGCCTTCCTCGACGCCAACATCTGATTCCACGCGGCCTCCAGCGCCGCCGGAACAGCTGCATGAGCGTCCCGGAGAAGCCCCGCGAAATGCGGGGCTTTTTCATTGGAGTGCACTAGACTCGCCGTTGTGCCGGTGTTACATTCGGACCGCTGCTTTTTCTTGCAGCCCTCCACGCCGTCGCCGACGCACTCCTATTCGAATAAGCACAGCGATCCTGTCGCTATCTCTGCGGCGCGGCCTAAAAAGCTCAAAGCTTTCCCTTCTCCATTTCTATCTACGTCATTCCTATGAATCTGACCGAACTCAAGCAAAAGCCGATTGGCGAACTTCTGGAAATGTCCGACGCCATGGGCCTGGAGAACATGGCCCGTTCGCGCAAGCAGGACATCATCTTCGCCCTGCTGAAAAAGCACGCGAAGAGCGGCGAGGAGATCTCCGGTGACGGCGTGCTGGAGATTCTCCAGGACGGCTTCGGCTTCCTGCGCTCCGCTGACTCTTCCTATCTGGCCGGCCCGGACGACATCTACGTTTCGCCCAGCCAGATCCGTCGCTTCAACCTGCGTACGGGCGACACCATCGTCGGCAAGATTCGTCCTCCGAAGGAAGGCGAGCGCTACTTCGCGTTGCTGAAGGTCGACTCCATCAACTACGACCGTCCCGAGAACGCCAAGAACAAGATTCTGTTCGAGAACCTCACGCCCCTGTTCCCGAATGAGCGCCTGAAGATGGAGGCCGGCAACGGCTCCACCGAAGACCTCACTGGCCGCGTGATCGATCTCTGCGCACCGATCGGCAAAGGCCAGCGCGGCCTGATCGTGGCGCCGCCGAAAGCGGGCAAGACCATCATGCTGCAGAACATCGCGGCCAACATCACCCGCAACAACCCCGAGTGCCACCTGATCGTCCTGCTGATCGACGAGCGCCCGGAAGAAGTGACCGAGATGCAGCGCACCGTGCGCGGCGAAGTGGTCGCCTCCACCTTCGATGAGCCGCCGACCCGCCACGTGCAGGTTGCCGAGATGGTGATCGAGAAGGCCAAGCGCCTGGTCGAGCACAAGAAGGACGTGGTCATCCTGCTGGACTCCATCACCCGTCTGGCGCGTGCCTACAACACCGTGATCCCGAGCTCCGGCAAGGTGCTCACGGGTGGTGTCGACGCCCATGCCCTGGAGAAACCCAAGCGTTTCTTCGGCGCCGCGCGCAACATCGAGGAAGGCGGCTCGCTGACCATCCTCGCCACCGCGCTGGTTGAAACCGGTTCGAAGATGGATGAAGTCATCTACGAAGAGTTCAAGGGCACCGGCAACATGGAACTGCCGCTGGATCGCCGCATCGCCGAGAAGCGCGTGTTCCCGGCCATCAACATCAACAAGTCCGGTACCCGCCGCGAAGAGCTGCTGACTGCCGAAGACGAGCTGCAGCGCATGTGGATCCTGCGCAAGCTGCTGCACCCGATGGACGAGATCGCCGCCATCGAGTTCCTGCTCGACAAGTTGAAAGACACCAAGACCAACGACGAATTCTTCCTGTCGATGAAGCGCAAGTAAGTCTTGGATGTGCCACAAAGGCCGGGGAAACCCGGCTTTTGCGTTTCTGCACTCGCCCTTTGTTCTTCTGAATAACCCAGTTCGGCGCTAAACTTTGCGCCCCGACCTGCACGCCCCAAGAGGCTCAAGCATGCAGTATCGCGATCTGCGCGACTTTATCAGCGGCCTGGAACAGCGCGGCGAGCTCAAACGCATCGCCACTCCGGTGTCGCCGGTGCTGGAAATGACCGAAATCTGCGACCGCACCCTGCGCAAGCAAGGCCCGGCGCTGTTGTTCGAAAAACCCACCGGCTTCGACATTCCGGTGCTCGGCAACCTGTTCGGCACCCCTGGCCGCGTGGCCTTGGGCATGGGCGCCGAGGACGTCGGCGAACTTCGCGAGATCGGCAAGCTGCTGGCCTTCCTCAAGGAGCCTGAGCCGCCCAAGGGGCTGAAGGACGCCTGGTCCAAGCTGCCGATCTTCAAGAAGGTCATCGCCATGGCACCCAAGGTGCTAAAGGACGGCCCCTGCCAGGAAGTGGTGGAAGAGGGCGACGCTGTCGACCTCGGCAAGCTGCCGGTGCAGACCTGCTGGCCGGGGGACGTCGCCCCGTTGATCACCTGGGGCCTGACCGTCACCCGTGGACCGAACAAGGAACGGCAGAACCTCGGCATCTATCGCCAGCAGGTGATTGGCCGCAACAAGGTCATCATGCGTTGGCTGAGCCACCGTGGCGGCGCGCTGGATTACCGCGAATGGTGCGCCAAGCATCCAGGCGAACCTTTCCCCGTGGCAGTCGCCCTCGGCGCCGATCCGGCAACCATCCTCGGCGCCGTGACCCCGGTGCCGGACACCCTGTCCGAGTACGCCTTCGCCGGCCTGCTGCGCGACAACCGCACCGAACTGGTGAAGTGCATCGGCAGCGACCTGCAGGTGCCGGCCAGTGCCGAGATCGTCCTCGAAGGGGTCATTCACCCCGGCGAAATGGCTGACGAAGGCCCCTACGGTGACCACACCGGCTACTACAACGAAGTGGATAGCTTCCCGGTGTTCACCGTGGAGCGCATCACCCGTCGGCAGAAACCGATCTACCACAGTACCTACACCGGTCGGCCGCCGGATGAGCCGGCCATCCTCGGTGTGGCGCTGAACGAAGTCTTCGTGCCGATCCTGCAGAAGCAGTTCCCCGAGATCGTCGACTTCTACCTGCCGCCGGAAGGCTGTTCCTACCGCATGGCGGTGGTGACCATGAAGAAGCAGTACCCCGGCCACGCCAAGCGCGTAATGCTGGGTGTCTGGTCGTTCCTGCGACAGTTCATGTACACCAAGTTCGTCATAGTCACCGACGACGACGTCAATGCGCGGGACTGGAACGACGTGATCTGGGCCATCACCACGCGCATGGACCCCAAGCGTGACACGGTGATGATCGACAACACCCCGATCGACTACCTGGACTTCGCCTCACCCATCTCCGGCCTCGGCTCGAAGATGGGGCTGGACGCCACCCACAAGTGGCCGGGCGAGACCAACCGCGAATGGGGTCGGGTTATCGTCCAGGACGAAGCGGTCAAGCGCCGCGTCGATGAGCTGTGGTCCTCTCTGGGAATCGATTGATGCGAGTCACCCTGCAACCTTCCGGCGCGATCATCCAGACGGCTCCCAACGAGCGCATCCTGGATGCGGCGCGTCGGCTCGGCTACGAGTGCCCGCAAAGCTGCCGTAATGGGAACTGCCATATTTGCGCGGCCCTGCTGGTGGAAGGCCGGGTACTCCAGAACGGCGTCGAGTTGAGTCAGGGCGAGCTGTTCACCTGCCTGGCCGAACCCCTGGAAGACTGCGTCCTTCACTGGGATGGCGTGCTGGCACCGGGCGAATTGCCGGTGCGCAGCCTGAGCTGTCAGCTCACCGAGTGCGCGCCGGTAGGGGGCGACGTCTGGCGCGTGCGCCTGCGCGCGCCGGCGGGCAAACCGCCGCGCTATCACGCTGGCCAGTACCTGCTGATCGAACGGGAAGATGGCGAGTCCTCGGCCTTCTCCATGGCTTCCGCGCCCAGCGCCGGGCGGGACATCGAACTGCATATCCTCGGTCGTGAGAACAGCGCCAAGGCGTTGCTCGCCCAGCTGCAGCGCACCCGCATGGCCAAGATCCGCATGCCCTTCGGCGACACCCATCTGGCGGAGTTGCCGGACGGTCCGCTGGTGCTGATCGCCGCGGGCACGGGGATGGGGCAGATCCACAGCCTGATCGAGCACTGCCGCGCGACCGGCTTCAAGCATCCGGTGCACCTCTACTGGGGCGTTCGCCAGCCGGAAGACTTCTACGAGTTGGTCCATTGGGACGACTGGCAGGGCCTGGACAACCTGACGCTGCACAAGGTGGTCAGCGACGCCTGTGACTGGCAGGGCCGTCGTGGCCTGCTGCATCAGGTGGTGTGCGAGGACTTCCCGGACCTCAAGCAACTGCGGGTCTACGCCAGCGGCTCTCCGGCGATGGTCTACGCCACCCTGGATGCGCTGGTTGCGGCCGGGATGGATGCCCACCAGATGCGCGCGGACGTGTTTGCCTACGCACCACGCTCCTGAGCGAAGGCCATGAGAAAGGCCGCCCTGAGGGCTAATGCTGTTTACATAAGAACGCCGCTAATCCCTCACCGGGTGAGCGGCGTTCTTGGTTTCTGCAGCGGGGAAACGCTGTAGGAGCCAGCTTGCTGGCGAATGGGCGATATCCCGGAAAGCTTCGCGAGCAAGCTCGCTCCTACAACAACAGCGACACCTCGTTGGCGGGGCTAACTGAACAGCATTAGCCTCCGGGCGGCCGTTTTTGTTTCGTTGGCGCGAATCAGCGTACTTCGACCACCACCTTGCCAACCGCCTGGCGCGTCGCCAGTGCATTGATCGCATCGCTTGCGCGTTCCAGGGGGAACGTCTGGGACACCAGCGGCTTGAGTTTGCCTTCGGCATACCAGGCGAACAGCTGCTGGAAGTTGGCCAGGTTGTCCTGGGGCTGGCGCTGGGCGAAGGAGCCCCAGAACACGCCCACTACCGAGGCACCCTTGAGCAGGGCCAGGTTCACCGGCAGTTCGGGGATGCGACCGCTGGCGAAGCCGACCACAAGCAGACGGCCGTTCCAGTTGATCGAGCGTACGGCAGCATCGAACAGGTCGCCGCCCACCGGATCGTAGATCACGTCGGCGCCCTGGCCCCCGGTCAGCTCCTTGACGCGATCCTTGAGGCTTTCCTCGCTGTAGTTGATCAGCGCATCGGCGCCGGCGGCTTTGGCCACTTCGAGCTTTTCCTCACTGCTGGCCGCCGCGATCACCCGCGCGCCCATGGCTTTGCCGATCTCTACCGCCGCCAGGCCGACGCCACCGGAAGCGCCGAGTACCAGCAGGGTTTCGCCGGGCTGCAGGTTGGCGCGCTGCTTGAGGGCATGCATCGAGGTGCCATAGGTCATGCCGAAAGCGGCGGCGGAGTTGAAGTCGATGCCCTTGGGAATCGGCATCACGTTGTAGGACGGCACGGCCACCTGCTCGGCGAAGCTGCCCCAGCCGGTCAGCGCCATCACGCGATCACCCGGCTTGAGATGGCTGACCTTTTCACCCACCGCCGCGACCACGCCAGCGGCTTCGCCGCCCGGAGAGAAGGGGAAGGGCGGCTTGAACTGGTACTTGCCTTCGATGATCAGGGTGTCGGGGAAGTTGACCGCCGCCGCGTGGACGTCGATCAGGATTTCATTCTTCTTCGGCTCGGGGCTGGCGACTTCCTCCAGCACCAGGGTATCGGCGGGCCCGAAGGCTTTGCACAGGACGGCTTTCATCGCGGAGCTCCTTGGCTTGGGGCTCGGGCCCCGGGCATGTGGCCTTGCAGTGTAGGTTGGGGGGCAGGGCGGTCAATCAGCATGGCCGTGCCTGATAGGCCTGCATAAACAGAGGTCTTGGGGCTTGCCGCGGCTGTGGCTATGCTAGGCGCCATTCGTGCTGAGGATGACCCTGGTGAAAAGACTGACTGCATTGCTGCTGGCCCTGACCTTTCCCCTGCTGGCGATGGCCAAGGAGGAAGAAGCGCCCAAGGAAGGTGAAGCGCCCAAGGTCGCGTATATCGACCTGGTGCCTTCTCTGGTCGGCAACTATGGCCCGGGTCCTCGCCTGAAGTACTACAAGGCCGATGTGTCCCTGCGGGTCACCGGCCCTGAGGCGCAGGACAAGGTCACCCGCCACGAGCCACTGATCCGCAACCAGCTGGTGATGTTGTTCTCCCAGCAGACCGACGAGAGCCTGGCTTCGTCCGACTCCAAGGAGAAGCTCCGTCAGGAAGCCCTCAAGCAGGTGCAACAGGTGTTGAACAGCGAGGAAGGCCAGCCACTGGTAGATGACCTGCTGTTCAACAACCTGATCATTCAGCCCTGACCTTTCTCCCACATGCAGGTGCGGTTGCGTCCTTCGTGCTTGGCCCGGTAAAGCGCGGCGTCGCTGCGTGATACCAGGTTGTCGGGCTGCTCTTCGCGGGCCGGGTCGGAAACGGCGATGCCGATGCTCAGCGTCAGCCGCCCTTCGGGGCTTGCCGGGTGCTCGATCTGCAGTTCCGCCACAAGCGCCATCACCCGTTCAGCTACATGTCGTGCACCCTCTTCAGCCGTGTTGGCGAGGATGATGGCGAACTCTTCACCGCCATAGCGGCAGGCCACGTCACCTTCACGCTGCAGGCTCTGCTGCAGCGCCTGGGCTACCCGGCGCAGGGCGTCATCGCCGGCCTGATGACCAAGCTGGTCGTTGAACGCCTTGAAGTGGTCCACGTCCAGCATCAGCAGCGCCAACGGCGCACCGAGGCGACGCAGGCGGCGCCACTCGCCGTTCAGCTGCCGGTCGAAATAGCGCCGGTTGTACAGGCCGGTCAGGCCATCCAGTTGGGATAGCCGCTGCAGGCGCGCCTCCAGTTCCAGCCGCTCGCGATTGTCACGTGAGACACCGATCAGATAGTCGCGGCCATTCTGGCTCACCAGTTGTGCACTGATTTCCGCCGCCTGGAGGCTGTCGTCGGCACGGCGCATCTCGCGCTGGAAAATCCCCGAGTTGCCATCCCGGCGCGCCTGGCGCACCAGTTCCAGCCAAGTGTGGAAGCCGGGCAGGAGTTGTTCCGGGTCATCCTTCAGCAGTTGGCGAAAGGCTTCGGCGCTGTAGCCGAGGCTCGCATGGGTGGCTCGGTTCATGTGCAGGATCTCGCGCGTGGCGACGTCGAAGATGAACAGGCCATCCTGGCTGGAGTCCGTCAGGTCGAGTGCCAGTTGCAGGCGCTCGCGGCTCTCGCGCAGGTCCTGCTCGGCATGCTCGCGCTGGCTGACTTCTTCATTCAGGCGCCGATAGCCGGTCTGCAGGGCGCTGGCGCGGCGCGCGTTCTCCAAGGCCAGGGCAAGGGCGGCAACCAGCAACAGGCTGGTGAGCAGGCCAGCGCCAAGGACCACCTGTGGCAGCGGCGAGCTGAGCTGCTCCACCAGTTTTTCGGTGGGGGAAAGCTGCAGGGCGAAGTTGCTGTTGTTGAGCAGGTGCAGCGGTACCCGCTGACTGAGGTCGGCCAGGCTTTGCGGTTGTTCCTGGAGGTAGATGGATTGACCGGACTCCAGCAACTGGACGCTGAAGTCGCGATTGTCGAGTTTGCCGAGCAGCGCATCCATCAGGGATTCGACGCGGAATACACCCTGGAGGAAGCCATCGAAGGAGCGGCCGGCCTGCTCACTGTTGATGAACAGTGGGGTGTAGAGGATAACGCCACGTCCGCCCTGGACCAGGGCGAAGCTGTTGGACAGCTGCGCCTCGCCAGTGGCCTTGGCCTGCATGGCGAGGTTGAAGTTGGGATGAATGCGCGTCAGGCGGAAGCCCATGGCTGCTTCGTTGCCTTGTTCCGGCATGACCCAGCGCATGCGCAGGTCTTCGCCCATCCACTGGATCGACTGATAGCCAGGGAAGTGGTCCAGGGCGAAAGTGACTTCCAGGTTCCACTCATCTCGCGGCAGCCGGCCCTGGTGATTCCACAGCATGGCAATGCGCCGTAGACCTTCGACCTCGTCGATCAGGTTGTTTTCCAGCTCGGCAGCCAGGGCGCGCGCCTGATAGCCGACTCGTTCGCGAATGCGCTCCTGATGTGCATCCTCCAACTGCTTCCAGAGCAGCAGGCTGGTGCCGCACAGCGCCAGGAAGAGCAGCGCGAGTGTCGTTCGGACCAGCCAGGCGGGATGAGAATGCGGCATGGGGGCGCCCCGGGAGATTCCCTCCCTCATAGCACAGGGCCATGCCCGACTCAACGCAGGGCGAGCACTCCGGCCCATTCTTCTTCGGTCACCGGCATCACCGACAGGCGGCTGCCTTTCTGCACCAGAGGCATGCCGGACAGCACCGCCTGCTCGCGCAGCAGGCCGAGCGGGATGACTCGAGTGAAGGCCTCGACGAACTCCACGTCCAGCGCGCTCCACGGATTCTTCTCGGCGTTCGCCTTGGGATCGTGGTAATGGCTCTGCGGGTCCAGGGCCGTGGGGTCCGGGTAGGTCTCGCCAGCGATGCGCGCGATACCGGCAATGCCCGGCTCAGGGCAGCTGGAGTGGTAGAAGAAGAACAGCTCGCCGGGACGCATGGCGCGCATGAAGTTGCGCGCCTGGTAGTTGCGCACGCCATCCCAGCGCGCGGTGCCCACGCGCTGCAGGTCATGGATGGAAAGTTCGTCGGGTTCGGATTTCATCAGCCAGAAAGGCATGAACTTTGCTCCTGTACGTTCGTCCTGAGTCGGGGCATCCGGGCTTCACGACCGGCCGACGGCCGGTTGGCGTCATAAATTGCGTGTTCGCTCACGTTGCCGGAGAATGCCGCGCTTTAAGCTGCTGCTGCCGTTCGGTCCAATCAAAACAACAACTCGCCATCGGTCATCGCGCGAAGTTTGCCTGCAAGGGGGAGGCAATCGATGAAACGCAAAAAGCCAGACATCCTCTGGGTATTGGTCATTATTTTTGGTCTGGGTGTCGTTACCACCGGTTACACGCAGAGCCTGTGGGAACGTCAAAGCAACGCACCCGTCAATCTGACCCAACAGCCCTGATCCTATTTGACCGGCATCGCACGGATCGCGGTGCCGCCGTCAGTCTCCTCAGTACCAGCCCTTGTCCGTGACCGTCGCCTGCAGGGCCACGTCCCAACTGGCGAGCTCCAGCCTGTCCACCTTCTGGCACTCATGCGCCAGGCCCAGCAGGGTCGGTTTGCGCCATTGGCGACGCCGCGCCAGATAGGCCAGGCTGCGGTCGTAGAAGCCGCCACCCATTCCCAGGCGTCCGCCTGATTCATCGAAGCCCACGAGCGGCAACATCACCAGATCCAGTGCCCAGACCTTGCGCTGCTGTGCCTGATTGGCGCGCGGTTCGAGGATGCGGAAGCGATTCTTCTGCAGTCGTTCGCCCGGCAGCAGGCGCTGGAACACCATTTTCTCGCGCGGCCAGGCATTGAGTACCGGCAGGTAGGCGCGCTTGCCCCTGCGCTGGGCTTCACGCAGCAGCGGGCGCGGATCGATTTCGCCATTGGTGGGAAGATAGAGGGCAACGTGCCGGGCGCGGCGGAACAGCGGGTCCTGCGCGAGCTGGCGGTACAGGGCCTTGGCGGCGTGCTTCTGCTGAAGGGGGGTAAGGGCGCGGCGGGCCTGGCGGAGCAGGCGGCGCAGGCTCTGGCGGGAGTGGGATCCGGCGCAGATCATGGAAAAAATAGACTCCCCGGTCGTGCCGCTGTCGGGTTAGCCCTTGAACCCGAAAGTTCAAGGTGGAGGCTGCAGGAGGCGTTAAGGCTTTCCGTCAGGCGGACATGCACACCGGCCTCAACTTGCAACCCCCGTGGTTGCATTTATCGGCTCAGGGACATCACCGACTGGCCAACACACCAGGGAGCTGGCGGCGAGTATACCCCAAGAACCGTTCAGGAAACTGCAATGCGTCGGTCTGGCCGCGTCAAAAAACGCCAGAAAGCGTCACGTGGTCGCAGCCGGACGACGCTCAGGCCTGCTGGGCGTCGGGGTCGGCGGCCAGGGCGTGGTCGACGCGCTCAAGCAGATCACGGACGCGCTCGCGAGTGGACGTGGCTTCCTGGTCCAGGCGTTGCTGCTTGTGCAGCAGGTCATGGGTGATGTTCAGCGCCGCCATTACGGCGATGCGGTCGGCACCGATGACTTTGCCGCTGGAACGTATCTCGCGCATCTTCCCGTCGAGGTAGCGGGCGGCGCTTTCCAGGTTGGCGCGCTCGTCCGCGGGACAGGCGATGCAGTATTCCTTATCGAGGATTTGGACGGTGACGGTGTTGGACTGGGTCATGAATCCTGCTCCAGGGCTTTCAGGCGCGAAATCATCGCTTCGACCTTGAGCCGGGCCATTTCGTTCTTTTCGATCAGATGAGCGCGTTCTTCACGCCAGGCCTTCTCGCTGGCAAGCAGGAGCCGGTTCTGGGCCTTGAGCTGCTCGACACGCTGGATCAGCAATTCCAGCTTGGCCGTCAGTGCATGCAGTTCGGCGTCTTCCATGGGCTGTCTACTTGGTGAGGAGTGACCGGGACTATATAGGACTGACACGGGGAAGGGTCAAACCCCCGCAGGCATTGGCGCGAATTGTCGCATGCCCGTAGATAGGGCCGGGTGGACGGGTGGCCAATGCTGCCTTCGCCGCGCCAGGCTGCTAGGATACGAGGCCGTCATTCTAGTGATTGCGCCCTCTGGCGCCTAGCCACCCTTATGTCCAGTTCGAATTCTCCTTACAACGCTTTCGCCGCGCTTCTCGCCTCCACTGGTCAGCCGGTTTCCCCCGCTGAATTGCACGGCATGCTGCTGGGTCGTAGCTGCGCCGGTGCCGGTTTCGAGCCGGAACCCTGGCTGGAAGATGCCGCCGAACTGCTTGGCAGCGCCCCGCAGGACAACCTGCGCCAGGCCCTGATCGGCCTGCAGGAAATGGTCAAGAGCGAATTGACCGGCACGGAAATGGCCGTGGTCCTGCTGCTGCCCAGCGACGATGCGCCGCTGGCCGAGCGTGCCGCCGCCCTTGGCCAGTGGTGCCAGGGCTTCCTCGGCGGTTTCGGCTTGACCGCCCGCGAAGGTGCGCTGTCCGGCGAAGCCGTCGAAGTGCTCCAGGACCTTGCGTCGATCGCCCAGGTGCAGAGCGCACTGGAAGATTCCGACGACGGCGAAAGCGACTATATGGAGGTGATGGAGTATCTGCGCGTCGCGCCCCTGCTGCTCTTCGCCGAGTGCGCCAAGCCCGCCGCGCCGGCTGCCAAACCCTCGTTGCATTGACCCGAGTGGCGGGCGCCGCCCGCCCTGAAGGAGCGCGCATGACCCGTATCCCCAAGGCTGAATACGCCCGCCGCCGCAAGGCGCTGATGGCGCAGATGGAAGCCAATAGCATCGCCATCCTCCCCGCCGCGCCCGTGCATATCCGCAACCGCGACGTCGAGCACGTCTATCGCCAGGACAGCGACTTCCAGTACCTCAGCGGTTTCCCCGAGCCGGAAGCGGTGCTGGTGCTGATCCCCGGTCGCGAGCACGGCGAGTACGTGCTGTTCTGCCGCGAGCGTGATCCGGAGCGTGAACTCTGGGACGGCCTGCGCGCCGGCCAGGAAGGCGCCATCCGGGATTTCGGCGCCGACGACGCGTTCCCCATCGGCGACATCGACGACATCCTGCCTGGCCTGATCGAAGGACGCAGTCGCGTCTACTACTCCATCGGCACCAACACCGAGTTCGACCAGCACCTGATGGAGTGGGTCAACACCATCCGCTCCAAGGCCCGCCAGGGCGCCCAACCGCCCAAGGAATTCGTCGCGCTCGATCACCTGCTGCACGACATGCGTCTGTACAAGTCGGCGGCGGAAGTGAAGGTGATGCGTGAGGCCGCCGAGGTCTCCGCCCGAGCCCACGTGCGCGCCATGCAGGCCTCCCGTGCAGGTCTGTACGAGTACCACCTGGAAGCCGAGCTGGAATATGAATTCCGCAAGGGCGGCGCGAAGATGCCGGCCTACGGTTCCATCGTTGCGGCCGGCAAGAACGCCTGCATCCTCCATTACCGCGAGAACGACGCCCCGTTGAAGGACGGCGACCTGGTGCTGATCGACGCCGCTTGCGAGCTCGATTGCTACGCCAGCGACATCACCCGCACCTTCCCGGTCAGTGGCCGCTTCAGCCCCGAGCAGAAGGCCATCTACGAGCTGGTGCTGAAATCCCAGGAAGCCGCCTTCCTTGAAATCGCCCCCGGCAAGCACTGGAACGAAGCCCATGAGGCCACCGTGCGGATCATCACCGCCGGACTGGTGGAGCTTGGCCTGCTCAAGGGCGATGTCGATGAACTGATCGCCTCCGAAGCCTACAAGGCCTTCTATATGCACCGCGCCGGTCACTGGCTGGGCATGGACGTGCACGACGTCGGCGAATACAAGGTCGGTGGCGAGTGGCGCGTGCTGGAGCCCGGCATGGCGATGACCGTCGAACCCGGCATCTACATCGGCGCCGACAACCAGGACGTGCCGAAGAAGTGGCGTGGCATTGGCGTGCGTATCGAGGACGACGTAGTAGTGACGAAGACCGGCTGCGAAATCCTCACCGGTGGCGTGCCCAAGACCGTCGACGAAATCGAGTCGCTGATGGCCGCTGCGCGCAGCCAGGCCGCCTGACATGCATCACTGCCACGTAGCGATCATTGGCGGCGGCCTGGTTGGCGCCAGCCTCGCCCTGGCCCTTCAGGACGGTGCCAGGGCACGGGGATGGAAGATCATCTTGATCGAACCCTTCGCCCCCGGCGACAGCTTCCAGCCCAGCTACGACGCGCGTTCCTCCGCGCTGTCCTTCGGCAGCCGACAGATCTACGAGCGCCACGGCCTCTGGCAGACCATCGCGCAGCGAGCCGAACCCATCCTGCAGATCCACGTTTCCGATCGCGGACGATTCGGCGCCGCGCGCCTGGCCGCCCTCGAAGAGGGTGTGCCGGCCCTGGGTTATGTGGTGGAGAACGCCTGGCTCGGCCAATGCCTCTGGCAGGCGCTGGACGAGGAGGTGGTGACCTGGCATTGCCCGGCCGAAGTGGTCGGCATGCAGGCGCTGGAAGGCGGCTACCGCCTGACCCTGAATGACGAGACCCAGATCGATTGCGACCTCGCGGTCCTCGCCGATGGCGGCCGCTCCGGGCTGCGCGAGCAACTGGGCATCGGCGTGCGTCGCACCCCCTATCGGCAGACGGCACTGATCGCCAACGTCAGCCCGCTGGAGGCCCATCGCGGCCAGGCGTTCGAACGCTTCACCGACGATGGTCCGATGGCCCTGTTGCCGCTGCCGGAGAATCGCTGTGCATTGATCTGGAGCCGGCCGGGGGATGACGCGGAGCGCCTCGCCCGGCTGGATGAGCGGCGCTTCCTCGACGAGTTGCAGGACGCCTTCGGCTATCGCCTCGGGGCCTTCCAGCAGGTCGGGGCGCGGCACCTCTATCCGCTGGAACTGGTCGCCGCCGAGGAACAAGTGCGCTCCGGCCTGGTGGTGCTGGGCAACGCTGCCCACAGCCTCCACCCCATCGCCGGCCAGGGTTACAACTTGTCCCTCCGCGACGCCCAGGCGCTGGCCGAGGCATTGCTGGCCAGCGACAAGCCCCTCGGCGATCTGGTCACCCTGCAGAACTACGTGCAGCGCCAGCGCCTGGACCAGAACCTCACGGTGGGTTTCTCCGACCAGGTGACCCGCCTCTTCTCCAACGCCGAACCACTGCTGACCGCCGGACGCAACCTCGGCCTGCTCGGCCTTGACCTGCTGCCGCCGGCCAAGCGCTGGTTCGCCCGCCAGGCCATGGGCCTGGGCACGCGCCCGGACTGATCGGGCGTGCCTCACATGGACACACAGGGAGTCTCAAGGCCTGATATGGAATTGCGCGCGGATCTGATCATCGTGGGTGCCGGCATGGTCGGCAGTGCGCTGGCCCTGGCGCTGAAGGACAGCGGGCTGGATATCCTGCTGATCGATGGCAGCCCGCTCAGCGTCAAACCCTTCGACCCGGCGGGAGCCTTCGAACCACGCGTCAGTGCCCTGTCTGCCGCCAGTCAGCGCATTCTCCTGCGCCTGGGCGCCTGGCGGGGTGTCCTTGCGCGGCGCAGCAGCCCCTATTCCGATATGCATGTCTGGGATGGCTCAGGCACCGGACAGATCCACTTCTCCGCCTCCAGCGTGCATGCCGAGGTGTTGGGTCACATCGTCGAAAACCGCGTGATCCAGGACGCCCTGATGGAGCCCCTGCACGACAGCGGTATAGGCCTGATGCCCGGCGCGCGCCTGGAGCGCATGCGTCGTTCCGGCGATGACTGGTTGCTGAGCCTGGTGGATGGTCGCGAACTGCGCGCCCCGCTGGTGGTGGCTGCGGATGGCGCCAATTCCGCGGTGCGTCGCCTCGCCGGCTGCGCCACCCGCGAATGGGATTACCTGCACCACGCCATCGTCACCAGCGTGCGCTGTGCCGAACCGCACCAGCGTACTGCCTGGCAGCGCTTCACCGACGACGGCCCGCTGGCCTTCCTTCCCCTCGAACGTGACGGCGAGCACTGGTGCTCCATCGTCTGGTCGGTGACCCCGACCGAGGCCGAGCGCCTGATGGCCCTCGACGACGCCGGCTTCTGCAGCGAACTCGGCCGCGCCTTCGAATGGCGCCTGGGCGACGTGCTGGGTGCTGATCCGCGCCTGTGCATCCCGCTACGCCAGCGTCACGCCAAGCGCTACGTCGAAGAGGGCCTGGCCCTGATCGGCGATGCCGCCCACACCATCCATCCGCTGGCAGGGCAGGGGGTCAACCTCGGCTTCCTCGATGCGGCCGTGCTGGCCGAAGTCCTGCAGCATGCCGCGAGCCGCGGCGAGCGGCTGGCCGACGAGCGCGTGCTGGGGCGTTTCGAACGTCGGCGCATGCCTCACAACCTGGCCATGATGGCGGCGATGGAAGGCTTCGAGCGCCTGTTCCAGGCCGATCCGCTGCCCCTGCGCTGGCTGCGCAACAGCGGCCTGAAATGGGTGGATGGCATGCCCGAGGCCAAGGCGCTTTTCGTACGCCAGGCGTTGGGGCTTTCCGGCGATCTACCGGACCTCGCCCGCGCCTGACGATTAGCTGCGCTTCGGAGTAACTGCGTTGAAAATGGCTTCGGACTGCTCATTTACAGCCGTAAACTCCGCGTCCTCAGCCATTTTCGCCTTGTTCTTCTCTAGCTCGCAGAATCGTACACATGGTTCTGTGAATACATACCCCGACATATAAACCCTTAGAGTTCACAACTGAGGTTGACTATCATTCAGCCTTTGTCGACATCACAAGAGGCTCCTGCAATGCGGGTACGTAAGTCCCTTTTCGCGCTTCTCGCGCTGTCCGCCGCCGCCGTTTCGGCCCAGGCCGCCGATGAAGTGGTGGTTTACTCCTCGCGGATCGATGAGCTGATCAAGCCGGTATTCGATGCCTACACCGCCAAGACCGGCGTGCAGATCAAGTTCATCACCGACAAGGAAGCTCCGCTGATGCAGCGGATCAAGGCCGAGGGCGACAACGGCGTAGCCGACCTGCTGCTCACCGTGGACGCCGGCAACCTCTGGCAGGCCGAGCAGATGGGCATCCTCCAGCCGTTCACCTCGCCGACCATCGACGCCAACATTCCACCCCAGTACCGCTCCGGCAGCCACGCCTGGACCGGCCTGTCGCTGCGTGCGCGGACCATCGTCTATTCCACCGAGCGGGTGAAGCCGGAAGAGCTGTCCACCTACGAGGCGCTGGCCGACAAGAACTGGGAAGGCCGCCTCTGCCTGCGCACCGCGAAGAAGGTCTACAACCAGTCCCTGACCGCCACCCTCATCGAAACCCATGGCGCGGCCAAGACCGAGGAAATCCTCCAGGGCTGGGTGAACAACCTGGCCACCGACGTATTCGCCGACGACAACGCGGTCATCCAGGCGGTGGATGCCGGCCAGTGCGACGTCGGCATCGTCAATACCTACTACTACGGCCGTCTGCACAAGGAAAATCCGGAGCTGCGGGTGAAGATCTTCTGGCCGAACCAGGCTGACCGCGGTGTGCACGTCAACCTGTCCGGCGTCGGCCTGACCAAGCATGCGCCGCATCCCGAGGCCGCCAAGGCCCTGGTGGAGTGGATGACCACAGACGAGGCGCAGAGCCTGTTCGCCCGTATTAACCAAGAGTTCCCGGCCAACCCGAACGTCAAGCCCTCCGAGGAAGTGGCCGCCTGGGGCAGCTTCAAGGCGGACACCCTCCCGGTGGAGGTCGCCGGCAAGCGCCAGGCTGAAGCCATCAAGATGATGGACCGGGTCGGCTGGAACTGATCCACCGCTCTGCCGCTATACTCGACGCCCCGGCCAGCCCGGGGCGTCCTGTTTCAATCCCCGAGAGGTTTGCGTGGCCCATCCCGCCCAGCGCCGCTGGTATCCCATCAGCTTTGCCGTCGCCATCCTGGTTCTATTGCCCCTGAGCGTCCTGCTGCTGTCCTGGGGCGAGGTGGACGGGGAAATCTGGTCCCACCTGTGGGAAACCCAGATGCCACGCCTGCTGGGCAATACCCTGGTGCTGGTTACCGGCGTGTCGGTGGGCGTGACCGTGATCGGGGTCAGCCTGGCCTGGCTCACCAGCCTGTGCGAATTCCCTGGCCGGCGCTGGCTGGACTGGGCGCTGATGTTGCCCTTCGCCGTACCGGCCTATGTGCTGGCCTTCGTCTTCATCGGCCTGTTCGATTTTTCCGGCCCGGTGCAGACCCTGCTCCGCGAGTGGTTCGGCAGCGGCCTGCGGCTACCCCGCGTGCGCTCCACCGGCGGGGTGATCACGGTGCTGGTGCTGGTCTTCTATCCGTATGTCTACCTGCTGGCCCGCGCCGCATTCCTGGCCCAGGGCAAGGGGCTGATGGAAGCCGCCCGGGTGCTCGGCCAATCGCCCTGGCAGGCGTTCTGGCGGGTCGCCCTGCCCATGGCGCGACCGGCCATCGGCGCCGGCCTGGCCCTGGCCATCATGGAGACCCTGGCGGACTTCGGCGCCGTGGCGGTGTTCAACTTCGACACCTTCACCACCGCCATCTACAAGACCTGGTACGGCTTCTTCAGCCTCTCCAGCGCCGCCCAGCTGGCCAGCCTGCTGCTGCTCGGCGTCTGCCTGGTGCTCTATGGCGAGCGCCGCGCCCGTGGCGCCAGCCGCCCGGCCAGCGAACGGCCACGAGGCAAGGCGCTGTATCGCCTGCACGGGGTAAAGGCCCTGGCAGCGACGTGCTGGTGCTCGCTGGTGTTCGCCTGCGCCTTCGTCATTCCCATGCTGCAATTGCTGGTGTGGTTCTGGCAGCGCGGCCGTTTTGATCTCGACGAGCGTTACACCGGGCTGATCCTGCACACCCTGTACCTCGGTGGCATGGCGGCGCTGCTGACGGTTTGCGTCGCGCTGCTGCTGGCCTTCGCCCGACGCCTGGCCCCGACCCGGCCGGTGCGTGCAGCGGTGGGGCTGGCCAACCTGGGCTACGCACTGCCGGGCTCGGTGCTGGCGGTATCCATCATGCTCGCCTTCAGCTACCTCGACGGCCATCTGGTGATCCCCCTTTCCGGCTGGCTGGGTGGTGCTGGCAAGCCATTACTGCTGGGCAGTCTCGGGGCCTTGCTGCTGGCTTACCTGGTGCGCTTCATGGCGGTCGCCTATGGACCGCTGGAAAACGGCCTGGCCCGTATCCGTCCGTCCTTGCCGGAAGCGTCCCGCAGCTTAGGTGTCGGTGGCCCGGCGCTGTTCTTCCGGGTTTACCTGCCCTTACTGGTGCCGGGCACGCTCAGTGCGGCGTTGCTGGTGTTCGTCGATGTGCTGAAGGAAATGCCCGCCACCCTGCTGATGCGGCCTTTCGGCTGGGACACCCTGGCCGTGCGTATCTTCGAGATGACCAGCGAAGGCGAATGGGCGCGCGCCGCGTTGCCCGCCCTGACCCTGGTGCTGGTCGGCCTGCTGCCGGTGATCGGCCTGATACGCCGTTCGGCACGACGGATCGGCCACTGAAGCCGAATTCGATGGCGCGCCGAGGCCCGAGCGAGACGGGCCGCGATGGCCTTTGGCCTGCTCGCGGGAGCGGTAGCGGCTAACGGGCGGCTGGAGTGTCCACTGTCCCACCTTGCGGCTACAATGCGCGCCATTCGTTGCGGCCCACCCTGCCGCGGCAGCGGATGAATCCGCTCCGAAGGCCCGCCGCATCCTCGCCAAGCCCGGAAGGAGAAACCCATGGGACAGCGCACTCCATTGCATGACCAACACGTGGCGCTGGGAGCCAAGATGGTCGATTTCGGTGGCTGGGACATGCCGCTGCACTACGGCTCCCAGGTCGAGGAGCACCATCAGGTGCGCCGCGATTGCGGCGTCTTCGACGTCTCCCACATGACGGTGGTGGATGTTGCCGGCAGCCAGGCCAAGGCCTGGCTCCAGTACCTGCTGGCCAACGATGTGGAGCGCCTGCAGGCCCCCGGCAAGGCCCTCTACAGCGCCATGCTCGATGAAAAGGGCGGCGTGATCGACGACCTCATCGTCTACCTCACCGACTTCGGCTACCGCCTGGTCGTCAATGCCGCCACGCGCGACAAGGACCTCGCCTGGATGCAGGCCCACAGCCAGGGCTTCGAAGTCAGCCTGACTGAGCGCGCCGACCTGGCCGTGCTCGCCATCCAGGGGCCGAGTGCTCGCGCCAAGGTCGCCGAACTGCTGAGCACCGAACGCGCCGCGTTGATCCAAGAACTCAAACCCTTCCAGGGCCTGCCTGACGGCGACTGGTTCATCGCCCGTACCGGTTACACCGGCGAAGACGGCCTGGAAATCCTGCTGCCCGCGGACCAGGCCGCCGGTTTCTTCAACGAGCTGGTGGGCGCGGGCATCGCCCCCATCGGTCTCGGCGCCCGCGACACCCTGCGTCTGGAGGCCGGCATGAACCTCTATGGCCAGGACATGACCGAGGAGGCCTCCCCGCTGGTTTCCAACATGGCCTGGACCGTTGCCTGGGAGCCCGAATCCCGCGACTTCATCGGTCGTCAGGCACTGGAAGCCGAACGTGCCGCCGGTGTGGCGAGCAAGCTGGTCGGCCTGGTGCTGGAAGAGCGCGGCGTCCTGCGTGCCCATCAGGTGGTGCGTGTGGAAGGTGTCGGCGAGGGTGAAATCACCAGCGGCAGCTTCTCCCCGACCCTGAACAAATCCATTGCCATGGCGCGTGTGCCGATGGCCACTGGTGATCGTGCCGAAGTGGAAATCCGCGGCAAGTGGTTCCCGGTTCGTGTCGTTCGGCCGAACTTCGTGCGCAATGGCAAAGCCTTGATCTAAATTTTCAGGCGGGCCATCCGCCACAGACTCTGAGGAATTCGACATGAGCAACATCCCCGCTGAACTGCGTTACGCCCCGAGCCACGAGTGGGCCCGTCTGGAAGCCGATGGCACCGTGACCGTGGGCATCAGCGACCATGCCCAGGAAGCCCTGGGTGACGTGGTCTTCGTCGAACTGCCGGAAGTCGGCAAGACCCTGTCCGCCGGTCAGGAAGCGGGCGTGGTGGAATCGGTGAAGGCCGCGTCCGACATCTACGCGCCGATCGCCGGTGAAGTGATCGCCGTGAACGAAGCCGTGAGCGACGCTCCCGAGAGCGTCAACAGCGACCCGTACGGCGCCTGGTTCTTCAAGCTCAAGCCCAACAACGCGGCCGACCTGGACAAACTGCTCGACGCCGCCGCCTACAAGGCAGCCGCCGACGCCGATAGCTGATTCACCCGCTATCCTTCAAAAAGCCTCGCTAGTCGAGGCTTTTTGTTTTTCGATGAGGCCAAACGAGGTTCTGCCCATGTCCCAGATGCCCTCGCTGTCGCAGCTCCAACAGCCCGATGCCTTTCTTCGTCGTCACCTGGGTCCGGACGATGCGGAGCAGCAGGCGATGCTGCAGTCCCTCGGCCTCGCCAGCCGCGATGAGCTGCTCGTGCAGACGGTGCCGCCGGCGATCCGCCTCAATCGGCCCCTGGAGCTGCCGTCGGCGCTGGACGAGCAGCAGGCACTGGCGAAACTGCGTGGCTACGCCGAGCAGAACCAGCTGTGGACCAACCTCATCGGCATGGGCTATTACGGCACCATCACCCCCACGGTGATCCTGCGCAACGTGCTGGAAAACCCCGGCTGGTACACCGCCTACACCCCTTATCAACCAGAAATCGCCCAGGGGCGGCTGGAAGCGCTGCTGAATTTCCAGCAACTGACCATCGACCTCACCGGGCTCGACCTCGCCAGCGCCTCCCTGCTGGATGAAGCCACCGCTGCGGCCGAAGCCATGGCCCTGGCCAAGCGTGTGGCGAAGTCGAAGAGCAACCTGTTTTTCGTCGACGAGGACTGCCACCCGCAGACCATCTCGGTGGTGCAGACCCGCGCCGACGCCTTCGGTTTCGAGGTGGTGGTTGACCATGTGGATAACCTCGCCCAGCACCGGGTATTCGGCGCGCTGCTGCAATATCCCGACACCCACGGCGAGATCCGGGACCTGCGCCCGCTGATCGAACACTTGCACGGCCAGCAGGCACTGGCCTGCGTGGGGAGCGACCTGCTCAGCCTGTTGCTGCTCACCCCGCCCGGCGAACTGGGCGCCGATGTGGTGTTCGGCTCGGCGCAGCGTTTCGGCGTGCCCATGGGCTATGGCGGTCCGCATGCCGCATTCTTCGCGACCCGTGACGACTTCAAGCGCGCCATGCCGGGCCGGATCATCGGGGTGTCCAAGGATGCGCGGGGCAACGTCGCCCTGCGCATGGCCCTGCAGACCCGCGAACAGCACATCCGTCGCGAGAAGGCCAACTCCAATATCTGCACGGCACAGGTGCTGCTGGCCAACATCGCCAGTTGCTACGCCGTCTACCACGGTCCCGAGGGGCTGAAGCGCATCGCCCAGCGCGTCCATCGACTCACCGCGATCCTCGCCGAAGGCCTGGCGCGCCGGGGTATCCAGCGCGACAACCAGTACTACTTCGACACCCTGACCCTGGATGTCGGGGGCAGCCAGACCGCCGTTATCGAATCCGCCAAGGCGGCGCGCATAAACCTGCGCATCCTGGGGCGCGGCAAGCTGGGGATCAGCCTGGATGAAACCTGCACGGCGGAAACCGTGGAGCAGTTGTTCTGCATCTTCCTCGGTGCGGACCACGGCCTGTCCGTCGCCGAACTGGACGAAGCGGTGCTGGTTCCCGGCATCCCGGCGGAGCTTTCCCGCAGCAGCAGCTACCTCGCCCATCCGGTATTCAACGCCCACCACAGCGAAACCGAGATGTTGCGTTACCTGAAGCAACTGGAGAACAAGGACCTGGCGCTGAACCAGGCGATGATCCCGCTGGGCTCCTGCACCATGAAGCTCAACGCCACCAGCGAGATGATCCCCATCACCTGGCCGGAATTCGCCAACCTCCATCCCTTCGCGCCCCGCGAGCAGGCGCTGGGCTACAAGCTGATGATCGACGAGCTGGAGGCCTGGCTCTGCGCGATCACCGGCTTCGATGCCATCTGCATGCAGCCCAACTCAGGCGCCCAGGGCGAGTACGCCGGGCTGCTCGCCATTCGCCGCTACCACGAGAGCCGCGGTGAGGGGCATCGCAATATCTGCCTGATCCCGGCGTCCGCCCACGGTACCAACCCCGCGTCGGCGCAGATGGCGAGCATGCGGGTGGTGATCGTCGAGTGCGACCCGGAGGGCAACGTCGACCTGGAGGACCTCAAGCGCAAGGCCGGCGAGGCGGGCGGCCAGCTGTCCTGCCTGATGGCCACCTACCCCTCGACCCATGGTGTGTACGAGGAAGGTATCCGCGAGATCTGCGAGGTTATTCACAGCCACGGCGGCCAGGTCTACATGGACGGTGCCAACTTGAATGCGCAGGTGGGCTTGGCGCGGCCGGCGGACATTGGTGCCGACGTCTCGCACATGAACCTGCACAAGACCTTCTGCATCCCCCACGGCGGTGGCGGGCCTGGCATGGGCCCGATCGGCATTCGCGCACACCTGGCACCCTTCGTTGCCAACCATCCGGTGATCGAGCTGAAAGGGCCGAATCCCGAGAACGGCGCGGTCAGCGCGGCGCCCTGGGGCAGTGCGAGCATCCTGCCGATCAGCTGGATGTACATCGCCATGATGGGGCCGGACCTGGCCGATGCCACCGAGGTAGCCATTCTCAGTGCCAACTACCTGGCCCGCCAGCTCGGCGACGCCTACCCGGTGCTCTACAGCGGCCGTAATGGCCGGGTGGCCCACGAGTGCATCCTCGATCTGCGGCCGATCAAGGCGGAAACCGGCATCACCGAGGAAGACGTCGCCAAGCGCCTGATGGATTACGGCTTCCACGCCCCGACCATGAGCTTCCCGGTACCCGGCACGCTGATGGTCGAACCCACCGAAAGCGAGAACAAGCACGAGCTGGATCGCTTCATCGAGGCGATGCTGAGCATTCGCGCGGAGATCGCCAAGGTGCAGGCGGGCGATTGGCCGGCCGAGGACAATCCGCTCAAACGCGCGCCGCACACCCTGGCCGACGTGACCGGCCACTGGGAGCGACCCTACAGCATCGAGGAAGCCGTCACCCCCAGCACCCATACGCGGGAGCACAAGTATTGGCCAACGGTGAATCGGGTGGACAACGTGTTTGGCGACCGCAACCTGTTCTGCGCCTGCGTGCCGGTCGAGGATTATCGGGAGTAGGGTGTACGGCCGCTCGCGCTGTTCGCCAGCAAGCTGGCTCCTACGTTGTAGGATCGAGCTTGCTCGCGAAAGGCTCCGCGCAAGGCCCGCCATCGCAAACGAATTCGCCCCCACAAGGTTTCACTCCTGTGGGGGCGAATTCATTCGCGAAGATTTACTCCTCGGCGGTAAGGATCGCGTTGGCCAGCTCGCTGTCGCTGGCTTTGAGATCCGGGTGTTCGCTGCGGATGCGCTGCAATGCAGCTTCAAGGTACGGGCCGCGGATTTCGCCGCCGCTGGCGACAAAGCTGCTGGCATCGTCGCGTGCCGCGACTATCAGTTTGTCGTCCTTGAAGGTCATGTAGGTGGAGGCGGTGGTAGCGCCGGACGAGATGACATCCCGCCAGAAGTCACTGTCGGCCATTGCCGAACCCAGCGGTAGGGCGACCAGGGCGAAGGCGGCTGCATACAGTCGAATGCGCATAGCGTTGTACTCCGTTCTCGGGTGGACCTGAACATTCAGATTCGGTCCTTCCTCGCTGAGTTCAACCTCTGCGCCAGCCGGTCCCGGCTTCTCGCCGGTTCGCTCACTCTCGTCGTAGGGCGGGATCGTCCGGATTCTGCTGTTCCAGCTCCGCCAATAGCGCCTGAACCTTCTGGATCTGACCGGCTTCGCGCCAGTAGTTGATCAGCGCCAGCCGCGCTTCGCGGTTGGCCGGATCGCGCTCCAGCAGCTTTTCCAGTCGATGGCAGGCCAGTTCCAGCTGGCCGCTGTCATGCAGTGCGACGGCGTAGACGTAGTCGTACTGGCTGTTCTTCGGCTCCAGTCGCACCGCTTGTTCAAAGGCCTTGAGCGCCGTCGGAAGCTCGCCCTTGCGCACCAGCATCAGGCCGTTGGCGTATTGCAGCAGCGCCGCCTCGGGGTGTTCCTTCAGGCCCTGTTCGAGCAAGGCGCGGCCCTCTTCCCAGCGGAAGTTGCCATCCAACCACTGCACCAGGGCGACCAGCGCCGGCAGGAAGGTCGGATCGCGCTGCAGGGCGGTGCGCAGGTGCGGCTCGACGGCGCCGGAGCGGCCATTGGCCTGGTACAGCATGGCCAGATTGAGATTGGCCTCGGCGCGCTCCTGCAGGCTCAGCTGCACGGCCTCGTATTCGTCGATGGCCTTGCTCCAACTCGATTCGTAGTTGCCCAGCCCCGCGCTGTGCATGCCGAGCAGGGCGTAGGCGGCGGCGATGCGCACCGCGCGGATCGGGTCGCTCAGCAGCGGAGCCAGCACATTGCGGCGCTGCTCCGGTGGCACCAGCGCCGCAACAGCCTTGACCGCCGCCTCGCGCACCTGCGGCGCGGGGTGGGTCAGGTCGCGGGCCGCAGCCTTCAACGCGCGCTCGCTGGGGTAGGTCGGCAACTCGGCCAGCAGGGTGGCGCGGCGAATGGCCGGCAAGCCCTGCGCGTCCAACTGCTGGAACAGCGCACGCGAAGCCCCCGGCCTGCCATTGCGGATCAGCCACAGGCTCTCGTCATAGCGCGGGGCGGCGGCCTTGCTCTCGCCGTACCAGAGGCGGAACTGCTCGGCGACGCGGTCGCCCGGCTGATCACGGTGGCAGGCCAGGCAGGCATCGGAGGTACCCAGACGCAGGGCGCGGGCGGGATTCGGCAGGGTGAAACCGTGGTCGTGGCGGTAGTCGTTGACCATGAAGAATTTGCCCGGCATGTGACAGTCCACGCACTGGGTGCCCGGCTGTCCAGGGGTGTGATGGTGGTGCTCCGGCGATTCGTAGTTCTTCGCTTTCAGACCCTGGCCGTCGATGCCATCGATGCCGGCCTTGCCAGCGGGGTTGTGGCATTGCAGGCAGACGCCATTGCCCGAGGCCTTGAGCGCCGTGCTGTGGGGGTTATGGCAGTTGCTGCAGCGCACGCCCTTGGAAAACATCTTGCTCTGGGTGAAGGCGCCGTATTCGAACACCTCTTCCTTGATCTTGCCGTCGATCTCATAGAGCTCACGGGTCAGCGCACTGGGCAGGTAATCGTCCGTCAACCTGCGTTCGGTGTGATAGCCATCATCCAGCGGCGCGCGGCGGGAATGGCAGCGGGCGCAGGTCTCCACTTCCTTGATCCTGTCGCTTGTCGCGAGGTCGTAGGCGAAGCCGGCATTGGCCGCGCTGTTCTTCTTCGCTGCCCACTCCAGGTGCTTGGAGGCCGGGCCATGGCAGGCCTGGCAACCGACGCCGAGGCTGTTCCAATGGCTGGCGAAGCGGTCAGTGGCGGGATCGTAGGCGCGCTTGAATCCGGTGGTATGGCACTCCACGCACATGAAGTTGGCGTTCTGCTGCGGACGGCTCCAGTGCAACGGGTCCTTGAAGTCCACGCCTTGGCCCGGATAGAGGTGGAACCAGGCGCGTTTCTCCACATCCCAGGCTACGCCGAGGGCCTGCAGACGGCCGCCGGGAACTTCGATGAGGTATTGCTGCAGCGGTGCGACACCGAAGGCGTAGGCCACGCGAAAGTCGGCCGGCTTGCCGTCGACGCCGGGCGCATTGACCCAGAAGCCGCCGTCCTTGCGGAAGAAACGGGTGGTTTCCTTGTCGTCCTTGAAGCTGGCGTCGTTGAAATCGCCAAGCACGCTGCTGTCGGTGGCGTCCTGCATCGCCAACTGGTGATGGCTGCCTTGCCAGTCTCTGGTTTGCTGGGCGTGGCAGCCGGCGCACTGGCCTTCATCCACCAGGGTGGCGGGCTGGGCAATGGCGGAGGCAGTGGTGGCGGGAGGCGGTTTCCCGCCCGGCAGCCTGCTAACGCCGCCCTCCATGTACAGCCAGGCGCCCAGGCTGATCAATAGCAGCAGACCCGCCAGGACGGGATAGACAGGGCGCCGTGCCGGTTTGGGCGGGGCCTTCTTGTGGTGCTTCGTCATGCAGACATCCGCTGTGCTGGCGAGCGTTTTTCACGGTGGCGTGCAGATTCCGTGAATGTGCCGGAGCCCGTCAAGGCTGCATGTCGATCCCGTTCAACGATAGCGAATGACGATGCCCTTCAGCTTACGTCCGTTGATGGTCTCCACATCCCGCGCCCAGAGCGGCCCGCTGACATAGGCCGCTACCGGCTGGATGCGGTCATAGACCACCACCACGGCTTCACCGCCGATCTTCGCTGCTTCCTCGCGCAGTTTCTGCTCAATCTCCGTGACTGGAGGCGGCGGCTCGGTGCTGGCGTCCACCACGACTTCGCCGAGGCGGTCATGGGGGCGGGCGGGTTCTCGGCGCAGCACTTCCACGCTGGCGGGGTCGGTGGGTGCGGCATGGGGCACGCCGACGTATTCGGTGGTTTGCGCATCGATGTTGGCGCAGGCGGCAAGCAACAGCAGGACGCCCGCCACGAGAAGCGGACGCAGGTGCTGGGTAGCGGACATGTTGGAACTCCCTTCGCAATCGCCCGGTTCGGCCTGGCAAGCCTAGTCGGGGATTGGCGATACGCGCGTGGTTCAGTTGGCCATGCGGGAGCGGTAGATGCCGGGTCCGCAGCCGAACCAGCGCAGGCAGGCGCGATTGAAGCTTTGCACGTCGCTGTAGCCGAGGCGGTCGGAGACTGCTTCGAGTTCCATGCAGTCGCCCTGCAACAGGTCCTGGGCGAGACAGCGGCGGTATTGGTCGAGCAGCTCGGAGAAGGTCCAGCCGAGGGCCTTCAGTCGCCGCGCGGCGGTGCGCTCCAGCAAGTGACGGGACAGGCAGAAGCTTTGCAGGCTGACCCCTTCGGCCAGGTCGCTCGCCAGGTAATCACAGAGCTGCTCCAGCAGGGTTGGCTGGCTGTTGGCTTCGGCTTGCTCCAGCAGGTTGACCAGGGTCTGTTCCAGTTCGTGGTTGCCCGGTGTCAGAGGGTGGACGAAAAGCGCTGGGTCCAGCAGCACGGCCGCATGGGGTTGGCCCCAGTAGACCGGAGCGCGGAAAGCCTGTTCATAAACCTCGGGATCAGGCGGGCGGGCCTGGACCAAGTGCACCGCGAGCACCGGGTCGCGCTCCAGTCCGCTGGCCAGCAGCTTGCGCCGCGCCAGGCTGCAGATGCCGATGAGGATGTAATGGGTGGTCGCAGCCGCGGCGCGCAGGCTCCCGTTGTCCAGCAGGCGCAGTGCCACGGCGGTCTCGCTGTTGTGGATCTCGGTGCGGAAGTGGCCGTTTAGGAAGGGGAAGTAGCGATTGAAGTAGCCACAGGCGCTGGACAGCGAGGCCGACGCATCGAACAGGTAGGTCAGGCCATTGGTCAGGGTGGAGAGGAAGCGTTTCCCGGCGGCGAGCCCGATGGTGGCGTCAGCGGTTTCCGCCAGCGCCAACTCCCAGAAGCACCGCGAGAGCACCAGCGGCACGCGCATGAAGGGCGTGCGCAGCTCGAACAGGCTGCGGCGGAAAACGGCCTCGATGTGTCCGGTCGGCACGCCCCGCGCCGTCAGTTCCTCGAAGGCCGGCAGCAAGGTCGGGGCGTAGAAGGCATTGAGGGGAGCCTGATCGCTTTTTGTCATGTGCCGCTTGTGGCTCGATGGCTGCGAATGGGTAGCCTGCCCGACGTTACGCAATGCCAATTTCCGGAGCAAGGCCGTGCTCGATCTGCGCCAACTCGACCTCAATCTGCTGCTGGCTTTCGATGCCATCTACCACCAGCGCAGCATCACCCGCGCCGCCGAGGTGATGTGCCTTTCGCAACCTGCCATGAGCAACGCCCTGCGGCGCCTGCGTGGCCTCTGTGGTGATCCGCTGTTCATCAAGAGCCATCTGGGGGTTACCCCGACCCTGGCAGCCCATCGCCTTGCCGAACATGTACGCAGCGCGCTCGACAGCCTGCGCGAGGGGCTGCGCCTGGTGCCGGCGGCCCGCAAGCCGAGCCCGGTGCTGCGCATCAGCTGCCTGGACTGCCTGCAGCCGATGATGCTCGATGCGCTGCTGGAAAACCCGCTGGCTGAATGGCAGGTGCGCTTCTACCAGCCACGCCGGCGCGACGCCTTGGCGGAACTGGCGAACGGCAAGCTGGACATCCTCATCGACGTCGACCAGCCCCTGTCGCGCCAGTCCGGATTGTACAAGCAGCCGCTGCCGATGGATCGCTACGTGTTCGCCTACGGCGCTGCCCTGGAACGGCCGCCACGCAGCCTGGAGGAATACCTGGCGCTGCCGCAGATCCAGGTTTCCAGCCGCCGCGACGGCCTGAGTCCGGTGGACCTGCAGCTGGGCGTCAAGGGCATGCGGCGAAACATCGTGGCCAGCGTGCAGAGCTCCCTGGCCGCCCGTCTCATCGCCGATCGCCAGCCGTTCGGCCTGAGCTTGCCGAGCCAGGTGGCCGCGACGCTCGGCTTGCGGCAGGCGCCCTTGCCCCTGCCGCAACCGGTGGAGCTGCCGCTGGCCCTTTACCTGGAGAAGAAGTACCGCTTCGAGCGCAGTCGTGAAGCGGCGATGAAGGTGCTGCAGCAAGCACTGGGCGGCGCCTCGTCGGACGTCATTACCCGGCGCGCCTAGCCCTCTCCCAAGGGGGCCAGTCGCTGGTCGGCGCTGCGAATGGCGTCGATCATGGCCTGGGCCGCCGGGGTCAGCGAGTAGCCGGCGCGGCTGACGATGCCGAAGTGCAATAGCAGGCTGGGGCTGCCCGGCGGCACATCGCTGAATTTCAGCGTCTGTATTTCGCCTCTCGCCGCCGGATCGTGCAGGGCTTCCAGCGTCGAGATACCCACCGCGTCCGAGCGCGCCACCATGCGCAGAATGGCGTCGAACTGGGCGCATTCCACGCTGGGTTGGAAATCGTCCAGCCCGGCGATCTCACCCAGCATCTTGCGAATCTCGCCGGGAATCCGTGTCCCCACCAGCGGATAGTCCATGAGCGCCGCGAGCTTCAGCACCTCGCGCTCCGCTAACGGGTGCCCCACGCGGCAGAAGAATCGGCCCCGGCGTGGCCGCAGCAGGCTCACCTGGTAATCCGGGTTGTGGGCGAAGTAACGGGTGTCGGCGACAAAGAACTCGATCTGTTCTTCCTTCAGCCAGCCCGCCAGTTGCTCCCAGTCGCCCAGGTGGAAGGCGGTGCGGATGGCCGGGTGGTCGCGAATGAAATCCGCCAGGGCCTCGGGCACCAGCAGCTGTGCGGGGTAGGGGCCACTGCCGAAGCGCAGTTCGCCAGCGGCAAGACCGTTGTACTGCACCAGCTCATTGCGCAGCGCGCGGCTGCCAGTCAGCAGGCGGCGAGCATGCTGCAGCACCAGTTCACCTTGGCCGGTGAGGCGGAATTCGCGGCTGGCGCGATCCACCAGTTGGCTGTCGAGGTCGCGCTCGAGGGTCTGGATGCTGCGGCTGAAGGCCGGCTGGCTGAGGCTGATGGCATCCGCCGCGCGAACGAAGCTGCGGTGGTCGGCGAGGGCGACGAAATGGCGGAGCTGGCGCAAATCCATGATGCACTCCGTGCATGTGAGCGTTGTTTTAAATGCATTTGATCGATATCAGCTTCCGCAGTACTAGTAAAGCCGAGTCGTTCACCTGCCCTTAATCCCATGTACTACGCCTCCAGTGCCTTCGCTCGCACCATCCTTAGTCACGCCGCCCATTCCGGCCTGCCGGCCGAGCACCTGCGCCAGCACGCGGGGATCAGCGCCAGTCTGTTAGCCGACCCTCGCCAGCGGGTGCCGGCACTGCTGGTGGAGCGCCTTTGGGCGGAGTGCGAGCGCATCAACAACGAGCAGGCCTTCGGTTGCGAACTGGTCAACGGGATGGCCACCCACTGCCTGCAGGGCATGAACATCCTGCTCGACTCCGCGCCCAGCCTGGACGCCAGCCTGCGCTGCTTCAGCCAGCATCTGCCGGAAGTGACCAATTACGTGTCGGCTGATCTCGCCGTTGCCGGGCCACGCGCGAGCCTGACTCTGCGGCCGGCCCAAAGCGAGCCCCATCACTTTGGCCTGGATGCCGCCGTGCTGAGCCTTGCGCGCAACATCCCGCGCAGGGTGGGGGAGGTGCCGGCGGTGCTATTCGAGCGCGTGGTTGTCACGCGCAAGCAGCAATGCGGGCGCTTCCTCGAAGAGTGGGGCGTCCCGGTCCACTACGCTGAGCGGCCAAGCCTGGTGCTGGCGCGCGAGGCGCTCGAATTACCGCTGCCGGGCGCCAATCCCTTCCTCCACCAGAGCCTGAGCCTGCATTGGCAGGGCCGCGCGCCGGAGACTGGCGATGGGCTGCAACTGGCGCGGCACTGGTTGAAGGCCGGCGACCAGCCCATTGAGCGCATCGCCGAACGCCTGGGCTATCGGCAGCCGAGCAATTTCATTCGCGCTTTCCGCAAGCGCTTCGGCATCACGCCCAAGCAATTCCGCCTGTCGTCTCACGCCTGAACCCGATCCCGTTGCACGGCTGCCTCCTGCCGGGCGGAGCGTGCGCGCGCGACAGCTTCGGGGCCCGAATTTGCGTGGGGTTGAATGTTTTTTGTCAGGCCCGGCTTGTGGCTGCGGACGGCTTCTTCGGCAAGGTGACCAGGCTGCGCCATCCCTCCCCGGAGAACACAATGACAAGAAAAAGCGCGGCCACTGCCAACGTCCGTCTGCGACACAGGAATCGTGGCCATCATCCCCTGCAACCCCTCGCCCTGGCTGTGCTCGCTGCCCTGTGCGCGCCGGCCCAGGCCGCCAGCATCGAGATCAACGACGACTGGAGCCTGAGCACCAAGTCGACCCTGTCCCTCGGGTCCAGCTGGGCCCTGGAAGACCCAAACACATACCTGATGACCCGCGCCAACGCGGCAGTGGCCCAGGGCGTGGTGGCCGACGGCATGAGCGTCAGCGCCGACGACAACCGCCTCAACTTCAAGAAGGGCGATGCCGTTTCGCAGATCGCCAAGGGCATCACCGACTTCAGCCTGGACGGTGGCGGCCAGGGCGCCTTCGTGCGCTTCAAGTACTGGTACGACCATGTCTACGAAAGCGGCGACGCGCGCTTCTACGACTCCATTGCGACGCCCAAGAGCGGTCGCTTCGCGCAAAACGGCTTCGACGACTCGGGCTGGGAGGACCTGGCCCGCTCCAAGGGTTTCGAAGTGCTGGACGCTTACGTCTGGAAGGACTTTGCCGTGGCCGATCGGCCGCTCTCGGTGAAGTTCGGCAAGCAGGTGCTGTCCTGGGGGGAGGCGCTGCTGATCCAGAACGGCATCAACGTGATCAACCCGCTGGATGTCTCCGCCTTCAACAAGCCGGGCGTGGAACTCAAGGAAGGCCAGTTGCCGGTGGAGATGCTCTCCTTCAGCTTCGGCCTGTCCGACACGCTCAACCTGGAAGGTTTCTACCAGTACAACTGGCGTCCCAGCGTGCTGGACGGCTGTGGGACTTTCTTCGCCACCAGCGATGTGATCCAGCCCGGTTGCGGCCCGCTTTACCTGACCCAGACGCAGACCGACGCACAGATGGCCGCCGCCGGCCTCTATGCCACCTCGCGCGGCACCGAGTCGCCGTCGGACTGGGGCCAATACGGCCTGGCCCTGCGCGGCGTGATCCCGGCGCTGAACGATGCCGAGGCGGCGCTCTACTACATCAACTACCACTCGCGCCTGCCTTACTTCTCCCTCACCGCTGCCGACAACTCCGTGCGCGGCCAGCTGCCGCGCGTGGCCATCGCTGCGCCGGCAGGGGCGGGCGGTGCCCTGATCCAGAACCCCAGCTACGCGGCGATCTATCCGGAGGACATCCAGCTCTACGGCTTCAGCATCAACGGCGTGGAACCCAACTCCGGCATCGTCCTGGCCGGCGAGCTCAGCTTCCGGCCGAATCAGCCGCTGGGCTTCAACGGTCCGGACGTCAACGCGGCGGGCATTTCCGACCCGACCGGCGCGGGTGGCTTCTCCACCATCGACTTCCTCCCGGCGGACTTCCGCTACACCGGCCAGCGCTTCGATGCCTATGCGCGCAAGCCGGTCTGGCAACTGGTGGGGTCGGCGACCCAGGTGGTGGACAACGTGCTCGGTGCGACGCGCCTGAGCCTGCTGGCCGAGGCGGGCGTGGTGCATGTGGCCGATCTCGGCGACGAGCGCTTCGGCCGCAACGCCGCATACGGTCGCAGCAGCAAGAGCAACGGACAGCTGTGCAACATCGGCGCGAACGCCAGCGTCACCAACAAGTTCTGCACCGACAAGGGCTTCACCACCGACTGGTCCTGGGGCTATCGGCTGCGCGCCAGCCTGGAATACAGCGATGTGCTGCCGGGGGTGAACGTGATTCCGGCGCTGAGCTGGCGGCATGACGTCGAGGGCTATTCCTACTCGCCCGGCGGACCTTTCGAGGAAGGCCAGCAGGCGGTCGGCCTGAGCCTGACCTTCAACTACCTCAACGACTACAGCCTGGAGCTCGGCTACAACGAGTTCTTCGGCTCCAACGACTACAGCACCCTGGATGACCGCGATTTCGTCTCGGTCAGTCTCAAGGCGGACTTCTAAGGAGCACTCCGATGCGCATGCAACTTTGTGTGCTGGCCCTGGCCTGCGCGGCCACTTTCGCCCAGGCCAAGAACAGCGATCCCAGCGAGCTGGGCAAGACCCTTACCCCCATGGGGTCGGAGCAAGCGGCCAACGCCGATGGCAGTATCCCGGCCTGGACCGGCGGTCTGCCGAAGAGCGTCGGCAATGTCGACGCCAGTGGCAGCTACGCGGACCCCTTTGCCAATGAACAGCCGCTGCTCACCGTGACCGCGCAGAACCTGGAGCAGTACAAGGCGTTCCTCAGCCCCGGCCAGATCGCCTTGTTCAAGCGCTACCCGGACAGCTATACGATGCCGGTCTATCCCACCCACCGCAGCGCCAACCTGCCCCAGGACGTGCTCGACCAGAGCCGTGAAAACGTCGGCAAGGTGACCCTGGCCGATGGTGGCAACGGCATGCATGACTACCAGCGCGGCATTCCCTTCCCGCTGCCCACCGAAGGCATCGAGGTGATGTGGAACCACATGACCCGCTGGCGCGGCGGCAGCTACGAGCGTATCGCCAGCTCCGCCCTGGTACGTGAGAACGGCACCGTCAGCTATGTACGCGGACAGTCGCTGATCAACTTCGCCGAGAGCATCCAGGACCTGGGGCCCGACGCCAATGTGCTGTTCATGTTCAAGAACCGCGTGCTGGAGCCGGCGCGCCTGTCCGGCGAGGCGGTACTGGTGCATGACCCCCTCGACCAGGTGGCCGAGCCGCGTGCGGCCTGGCAGTACATCCCCGGCCAGCGCCGGGTGCGCCGCGCGCCGATGATTGCCTATGACAACAGCGCCCGTTACAGCAACGGCCTGATCACCTCGGACAACGTCGATGGCTACAACGGTGCTCCCGACCGCTACGACTGGAAGCTGATCGGCAAGCAGGAGCTGTTCATCCCTTACAACAGCTACCGGCTGGCGGACCACAAGCTCAAGTACGCCGACATCATCAAGCCCGGCCATATCGACCAGGGTCTGGCGCGTTACGAGAAACACCGCGTCTGGGTGGTGGAGGCGACCCTCAAGCCTGGTGCCCGGCACATTTACGCCAAGCGCCGCTTCTACGTGGATGAGGACAGTTGGCAGATCGCCCAGGTGGATCAGTACGACAGCCGTGGCGAGCTCTGGCGCGGGGTCGAGCTACACGCCATGCACCAATACGACCACGGCTTCACCTACAACGTGATGGAGGTCTCCTACGACCTCATTTCCGGTCGTTACTACGCCGGCGGCCTGACCAACGAAGAGAAGGAACCGATGCGCGTCGGCTTCGCCGCCCGGAAGGACGAATACACCCCATCGGACCTGCGCCGCTGGGCGAAGTAGATAAGTACGAGTTAACACCGACCTGGCGCCGGCGGCAGGCTGCCGTGCGCCATCCTTTCCTGTCTGGAGGTACTTCCATGCGCTGGATCGCCCTGCTTGGGCTCGCCATGATCACAAGCCCAGCGGCCCAGGCCGCGCTGTCGACCGACGAGGCGCGGCGTCTCGCCGAAGAGGCCTATGTCTTCGCCTATGCCACCGCCGAGCACAACAAGGTGCTCAATGCCATCGCGGCCCGGCTGCCCTTCAACACGCTCTTCAACGAGAGCCGGCTGCTGGGGCCCGAGGATACCAAGGTGGTATCGCCGAACAACGACACCTTCTACGCACGGGCATTGCTCGACCTGCGTGGCGAACCCATGGTGCTGCGTGTGCCCGATGTCAGGGACCGCTACTACAGCTTTCAGTTGATCGACCTGCGCACCGACAACCTCGACTACGTGGGCACCCGCAGCACGGGCACGGGCGCTGGGCGCTACCTGATCGCCGGGCCGGACTGGCAGGGCGAATTGCCCGCAGGTTTCGACGGGTTGATTCGCTCGCCCAGCCGCCTGGTTTTCCTGTTGGGCCGCACCGAGGTGCGTGGCGAGGCCGACCAGTCTGACGCCACCGCCGTGGCCAAGGGGTATAGCCTGGAGCCCTTGTCCGCTGCCCTCGGCCTGCCCACTCCATCGGCGTTGCCGCCGCTGGCGCTGCCGCCCTACCAGGACACCAAGCAGGGCACGGCGGTGAAGCTTTTCGACAGTTTCAACACCCTGTTGCCGCTGCACCAATGGACGCCCGGCGAGCAGGCGCGACTGGCGCGCTTCGCCGAGATCGGCGTGCATCCGGGCAAGCCATTCTCGCCACCGGCGGCCTTGGCCGAGGCTATCGATACCGGTGCCGAGACAGGAAGAGACAAGATACGCCGTGCGTCCACCGCCATCAGCCGCGAACAGAATGGCTGGTTCGCTGCGCCGCTGGACGTTGGCCACTTCGGCGAGGATGACCTCGCCCGCGCCGCAGTCGCCTGGCGCTACATCTACGCCAACGATGCCGCCGAGGCTCTCTACCTGATGGCCATGCGCGATGCCCAGGGCCAACCGCTGCGCGGCGACAAGGCTTACCGCCTGCGTTTCGAGCCGGGCCGGCTGCCGCCGGTTGGCGCCTTCTGGTCGCTGACCCTGTACGACGGCAAGAGCCAGCTGCTTTCCGCCAATCCGCTCAAGCGCTATTCCCTGGGCGACCGCAGCCCCAGCCTGAGATACGACGCCGATGGTGGACTGACCCTGCTGATCCAGCACCAGTCGCCGGTCGAAGCGGAACAGGGCAATTGGCTGCCCGCGCCGGATGGCGAATTCAACCTGATGCTGCGGCTTTACGTACCGCAGCCGGTCGCCTTGAAGGGCGGTTACCAATTGCCGGCCATCCAGCCGGTCAAGGAGTGAGCCATGCAGTTGCCGTTTTCCCGCCGCCACTTCCTGGGAGGGCTCAGCCTGCTGGGTGCCGGCCTCGCCTGTCCGGAATGGCTGCTCGCCGCCAGCCAGACAGAAGCCACCACACCTGAAGAGTTCCGCGCCATCGCCTGCGAGGCCTGGCTGTATGCCTATCCCATGCTGATGCACTACCAGACCCTGCAGAAGCAGGTCCTGAATCCGAACGCCAGTGAGTACGTCGGTGGCTTCGGTCGTTTCCGTCACTACAGCGAACTGTTCACCCCGGCCAACCGCGACGTCGTCACGCCGAACAACGACACGCCATATTCCTGGGCCTGGCTCGACCTGCGTGCCGAGCCCCAGGTGCTGAGCGTGCCGGCAGTGCCGGAGGGTCGTTACTACGTGCACCAGCTGGTGGATCTCTACACCCACAACTTCGCCTATGTCGGTGTGCTCAGCACCGGGCGCGAAGCTGGGAGCTACCTGATCGCCGGCCCGGACTGGCAGGGCGAAGCGCCGCCGGGCATCCGCGAGGTGCTGCGCAGTGAAACGGAGATCGTCATGGTCCTCGGCCGTACCGGCCTCAAGGGCAAGGCGGACCTGGAGCAGGTGCGGACGATCCAACAAGGCTACTGTTTGCAACCGCTGCACCAGTACGCCGACACGCCGGCACCCGCTGCCGCGCCGGCCATCGCCTGGCTGCACTGGGATGCGCGCCAGGGGTTGGGGCCGGTGTTCATCGGCCATCTCAACCAGCTCCTCACGCTGTGCCCGGTTCACCCCAGCGAGCAGGCGCTACGCCAGCGTTTCGCTCGCATCGGCATCGTGCCGGGCCAGGCGTTCGAGGCTGCGGCCCTGAGCCCGGCACAACACCAGGCGCTACTGGCCGGTATCCAGGACGCCCAGGCGGAAATGAAAGCGGCGTCCGCCAAGGTGCGCGATACCCACGGACTGTTCGGCACCCGTGAGGCGTTGCACAACAACTACCTCAACCGCGCGCTGGCGGCGGCTCTCGGTATCTATGGCAACAGCGTGGAGGAGGCTTATTACACCGGGACCAGGCTGGACGGCCGTGGGCAATCCCTGCAGGGCGGCCAGCGTTATCGCCTGCACTTCGCCGCAGATGCGTTGCCGCCCGCCAGAGAGTTCTGGTCACTGACGCTCTACGACCTGCCGGACCGACAGTTGGTGGCGAACGCCATCGACCGTTACTGCCTGAGTAGCCGCGACAAGCTGCAGCGCGATGCCGATGGTGGCCTGACCCTGTGGGTGCAGAGCGATGCGCCGGAACAGCAGGGCAACTGGCTGCCGGCACCGAAGCAGGGTCCGTTCACGCTGGTGCTGCGCCTGTATGGGCCTTCGAAGGAGGTGGTCACCCATGGCTGGGCGATGCCACAAGTGGAGCCCGTGAGCGTCTAGATCGGAGCAGATGAGGCCGGTGCTAGACCGGCTCCACCTTCAGCAGCACGCCGTCCTGGCCGACAACACGCACCTGGCTGCCGGCCGGGAGGTCGGGGCCGGACACCAGCCAGACGGAGTCGCCAGCGCGGATCTTGCCGCGACCGCCGCTGATGGCTTCATGCAGGGCAAACTCGCGGCCGACGAACTCATGGCCGCGACGGTTCAGTCCAGGCTGGTCGGAGACCTTGGCGGCGCTACGCTGGCGGCGCCACCAGAACACCGCGGTGAGGATGGAGAGGACGCCGAACAGCAGGAACTGGATGGCCCAATGCAGTTCCGGGGCGATGAAGGTGATGACGCCGACGCAGGCCGCGGCCACGCCGATCCACAGCAGGTAGCCGCCGGCGCCGAAGACTTCGAGGATCAGCAGCAAGGTGCCGAGAGCCAGCCAGTCCCAGTAGGTCAGGTGCTGGAGGTAGTTCCACATCGATTCAACCCTTCTTGCCGTCGAAGGTGGCACGGACGATTTCGCCGATGCCGCCCACGGCGCCGATCACCTGGCTGGCTTCCAGCGGCATCAGCACCACCTTGCTGTTGTTGGCGCTGGCCAGCTTGCCCAGCGCGTCCACGTATTTCTGCGCGACGAAATAGTTCACCGCCTGCACGTTGCCGTTGGCGATGGCTTCGGACACCACGCGGGTCGCCTCGGCTTCGGCCTGGGCGGCACGCTCGCGGGCCTCGGCTTCGAGGAAGGCGGCGGTACGTTCGCCTTCGGCCTTGAGGATCTGCGCCTGCTTTTCGCCCTCGGCGGTGAGGATTTCCGCCTGGCGCCGGCCTTCGGCTTCCAGGACCTGGGCGCGCTTCAGGCGCTCGGCTTTCATCTGGCTCGCCATGGCTTCCACCAGGTCGACCGGCGGGGTGATGTCCTTGATTTCGATACGGGTGACCTTGATGCCCCAGGGCGCGGTGGCTTCATCCACGGTGCGCAGCAGGCGTTCGTTGATCGCGTCGCGCTGGCTGAGCATGGCGTCCAGTTCCATGGAGCCGAGCACGGTGCGGATGTTGGTCATCACCAGGTTGCGGATGGCATGTTCCAGGTCGTTGACCTCGTAGGCCGCCTGGGCGGTGTTGATCACCTGGAAGAAGCACACGGCGTCGATGGTGACGATTGCGTTGTCGGCGCTGATGGCTTCCTGCGGGGGAATGTCCAGCACGCTTTCCATGACGTTGATCTTGCGGCCGATGCGGTCCATCACCGGCACGATGATGTTCAGGCCCGGCTTGAGCGTGTTGGTGTAGCGGCCGAAGCGCTCTACCGTCCACTCGAAGCCTTGCGGCACGACCTTGAAGCCCATGAAGACGATGGCGATCGCCAGGGCGACGAAGAGGATGACGACACTGCCGATTTCCATGGGATGTACTCCTTTTGCTGGCTGTATCTCGGTGACTGGGGCCCCTCCGCCCCAGCCGCCAAGCATTTCATTTCTGCTCGCTTTGTGGCGTGACCCGCAGCACTTCTTCGATGGTCGTCAGGCCTGAGGCGACTTTTTGCGCACCGGACAGGCGCAGGCTGCGCATGCCTTCCTTGAAGGCGGCCCGGCGCAGGGCGATCAGGTCTGTGTCGGCGGTGATCAGCGGTTTGATCGCATCGGACAGCAGCATGATCTCGTAGACCCCGGCGCGACCGCGGTAGCCGGTGTCGCGGCATTCGAGGCAGCCGACAGCATGGTGGGCGCCGGTGGGCAGCGGGGCGCTCCAGGGTTTGGTCAGGCTGGTCCAGTCTTCCTCGCGCAGCTCCATCGGCGCCTTGCAGTGCGGGCAGAGTGTCCGTACCAGGCGCTGGGCCATCACTCCGAGCAGGGTGGCGCGCAGCAGGTAGTAAGGCACGCCCAGTTCCAGCAGGCGGGTGATGGCGCTGGGCGCGTCATTGGTGTGGAGGGTGGAGAGCACCAGGTGGCCGGTCAGGGCAGCCTGGATCGCCATCTCGGCGGTTTCCAGGTCGCGGATTTCGCCGATCATGATGATGTCGGGGTCCTGGCGCATCAGTGCGCGCACACCGCTGGCGAAGGTCAGGTCGATGTTGTGCTGCACCTGCATCTGGTTGAAGGCGCCCTCGATCATCTCGATGGGGTCTTCGATGGTGCAGACGTTCACCTCGCTGGTGGCCAGCTGCTTGAGGGTGGTGTAGAGCGTGGTGGT
>MTEW01003385.1_pt1 | contig 54356 bp, 46 predicted proteins | sample 1042681 | NCBI WGS metagenome assembly MTEW01 (sample SAMN06185811, study PRJNA358809) | soil metagenome | isolation source: soil biostimulated with citrate as carbon source | place: India | collected 2015-05-23
AGTGCATCCTGGAGTCGAGTTGCTGCAGTGTCTTCCACCACATCGCGCGTAACCACGGTCACCGACTGAGGGGTTTCATGCAGGGATGTATCGGCGCGGGTCGCACTCATGGAGCGGGTGGCTCGGTAGCCCTTCACGGGGCCATCTGCACTGTCCACATAATCGGCGCTGATGCTGAGTGCGCCGAGTTCAAGCGATTGAGGGGTTATGGGTTCAGGTTCAGCGGCAGAGGTGGGGGATGAAACGGCATTGAGTACACAAAGCGAGATTAGCGTGCGGCGCATCGACTGCGGGTCCGAAGTGAGTCATGAAGTCTGTTAGTGAATTATATTGCTATTGATAATCTCTAGCATTCAATAAGCGACTGATTGTTCTCTCTTTTTGACATGGATGGCGGTTGGAATGGGGTGGTGGTGCCGCTCTCTGGGTGTTAGAAGCTGGCGGGGCCAACTGCGCTCAAGTAAAGGGGGAGTCAGAGGTCAGGCCTCTCGCGACGTCTCAGGACCAGACCAGATGTGTCGGTACAGACTTGTGATTGGCTGGTGCCCCGGACAAAGCAACCGCTCAAGGTCTGCTCGTGGCCAGTATTTTGCTGATGGAACCGGCCGCTTTGGCCCGGCCAGAACCAACAGTGCAATCACAACAAGGTAGAAAGCCGGCAGTCCGGCAGCTGCCCAACGACCGTCCGTTTTCAAGTGGTTCAGGTCGTTCGCAAACCGCGCTCGCGTGCGCCCCGCAACTAAAAGCGAGTATCAGCTTTTGGCAGGACTTCTACCGTTCGCGAACGGCAGCAATCGGCCGATTCTGTTGAAAAAGTAGCTGCCACCCGAAGCCGCCGGCAGAATCTCACGCTCAGTGAGCGTGGGGGCAGGCAGCATGATGGGGCAGTTACCGGGAGGACAGGCGCTCCTGTTCTACTCGTTCAACCTGGAAGAGCATGTCCCGCCCCAACACCTCCTGCGCAGCATCGATCAGTGCCTGGATCTCAGCGACCTGCGTGCTCACTTAGCCGACTTCTACAGCCCCATCGGGCGACCATCGATTGATCCGGAGTTGATGGTGCGCATGCTGATCGTTGGCTACTGCTACGGCATCCGTTCCGAGCGGCGGCTATGCGAAGAGGTGCATCTGAATCTGGCCTACCGCTGGTTCTGCCGGCTGGGCCTGGAAGACGAAGTGCCCAATCACTCGACCTTCTCGAAGAATCGCCACGGCCGCTTCCGTGACAGCGGCCTGTTCCGCTGGTTGTTCAATGAGGTGCTCCGGCGCTGCATGGCCGCTGGGCTGGTCAAAGGTGAAGGCTTCGCCGTCGACGCCAGCATCATCAAGGCGGATGCCAGCCGGCAACGCGGGGTGGCGGGCGATGAGGTCGACTGGCGCGATCCGGCGCTCAGCACCCGCGCCGTGCGCGAGTACCTCGAAACCCTCGATGAGGAAGCGCTGGCCGACGCCCTGCCCAAGAAGATATCGCTCACCGATCCGCAGGCGCGGTGGACCGCCGCGCCAGGTGGCCCGGCCTTCTTTGCCTACGCCACCAACTACCTGATCGACACCGAGCACGGCGTGATCCTGGATGTGGGAGCCACCCCGGCGCATCGGACTGCCGAAGTCGAGTCGACCAAAACGATGGTCGAGCGCGTCGAAGCGCAGTTCGACCTCACACCGGAACGCCTGATCGGCGATACCGCCTATGGCACGGCCCCGATGCTGGCCTGGATGGTCGAGGAGAAGGACATCGAGCCGCATGTGCCGGTGTGGGACAAGACCGAGCGCAAGGACGACAGTCTCTCCAGCAACGACTTTCACTGGAGTCAGGAGGCCAAGGAATACCGCTGCCCAGCCGGCAAACCGCTACGCAGTGAATGGCGCGCCTTCACCCAACAGAGAACGCGGGTGACCAAGGCCAACACCATCATCTACCGCTCCAGCCAAGCCGACTGCGCCACCTGCCCGCTGAAAGCCAAGTGCTGTCCCAATACGCCGAATCGGAAGATCGTCCGCAGTATCCATGAGGCTGCTCGCGACGTAGCTCGACGCATCGCCAAGACACCGGAGTACCTCGTCTCTCGCTGCGAGCGCAAGAAGGTGGAGATGCTGTTCGCCCACCTCAAACGGATCATGAAACTCGACCGTTTACGGCTGCGTGGCCTGACCGGCGCCACCGGCGAATTCACCTTGGCCGTGACGGTGCAAAACCTGCGACGCATGGCCAAGCTCATGCCTCACGGGCCACCGCTTACGGGATAGGTACGCCTGTGGCGAGCAGAAACCCTCGAATTAACCCACAAACCTGAGCCCGGACGCTCAGTGAAAGGCCGAAAGGCAATGTGAAGTGGCTTGCAGCCACTTCGAAAGCTGGCGCACCTGGCCGACTGGCTGCCGCAGAACCGCCTTTTTCAACACAATCGGCCAATAGCAGACACTAAAGTACGAAAGCACCTGCCCCGAACGCCTTTGCCTTCAACACTGTATCAACACCGGAATAGGGCGTTGGCCTCCCTCCTCTAGCCAGAAGTCCGGCAGGTGTCGAGTCGCCCTTCCATCAAAGCTGAGCGGCCTCCAGAACCGGCGTTCTTCTTCTCGCAACTTGTGCTCCATCCAACGATCCTTCTCCGAGGCAATAGGCACCCAGGCACTGCTGATGGGCGTTAGCACCAGCTTCTCCACCCGAGCCAGACGCGGAGAGTGGTGCGTCGCCAAAACCATGGCGAGAATCCGCTCACCACGTCGCCAGGCATCGCAGACGAAGGGATTTTCGTGCAGCGAACTTACCCATCGCGCTGTGGGACAGGAGAACGCAGGAATACCGTCGAAGTCGGTAAGCGGCAGCATTTGATCCGCCGCTTGCTCTCGTGCTTCGCTCCAGGCCGCCAGCGGCACAAGTGCGAGAAAGGGCTGATGCTTTTCCAGAGCCTTGCTGGCTTTGGCACGATTTGACTGTTTCTGTTCCTTCACGCCCGGTGTCGCCAGCAGCAAATGGTCCGCCAATGGATATCGGTCCAGACAGATATCCTGCGCAGCCCGCTGCAGCTGATCATGAACATCACGGACAGTGCGCCAGGGTTGGGCCCTCGGCGACCATCCGTTGAGTCCGGCGACCAGCCAGAGCAGGTCCAACAACGCTCGAAGCGAGAACAGCTGTGGAGGATCGTCAGAGGCCTGCTGAAATCCTTCGAGCGGGTTATTGATCACTGGCCCGATCTCAAGACGCCATTCACCAGTCGCGCCTCCCAATTGAATCTCCGTCCCGTAACTGGCCATTCCGGACAAGGTCATCGGCGGAAAGTGGAAGATACAAGCCGGAGCATGCTCAACTCCCGTGCCGACTTCACGATGAAGGCGTCCAGAAGCATCGAACCGCAATTGCTTTTCTCCGCGCCCCGGGCACTGGCAGGTCATACGGGCGCCAGCAGCCCAAGCGCGAGATAACTCCAGTTGCCAGGCCACACGCTCTTCGGCATTCCGTGCCTGACTGAAATCGCAGGTACAGAACTGCCCTTCCACGTCAACCAGGATCGGAAATTCGCAATCCCTCATGTTCTCGCTCCAGCGGTCACAACGCGACTTCGACCGGTTCGGTATCGGCTTCTGGCTTGCTGTTCGGGTTCGGATAGGCACCCATGCGGCCAACTACCAGACACTTCATCAGCACGTAGTACACAAATCCTGTGAGCAGCATCGTCGGGATCCCTGCGCCCAGATAGATGAAGGCCGGCTCAGTACACAGGGAAATGGGGTCGTACATCCAGAGGTAGAAGCCGATCGATGCAAAGGTTGTCAGCACCGCGATCCAATTGACCCCGCCGGTAAACCAGTACTTGCCGTGCGGCGAGGAATTGAACATGTACCGCACGTCCAGATGCTCGCGGCGCAGGATCAGGTAATCCACGAACATGACGCTGGCGATGCCCATGGACAGCAACCCGATGTAGCTGACGAAGGCCATCACTTCATCGAGCATCCACTGGGTATTGAACGCCACATACAGTCCAGGAAGCATGAAAAGGCCAATCAATACGGACCAGCGCAAGCGGGCAAACACGCGAATCTGCTGCACCGATACCCCGGCCAGATAGAGCATGATTACCATGGACGGGATATTCGCGAGTAGTACGAAGACCATGATCGCGCAGCCCAGATAAGGGCCACCCAGCTTGATCATCCACACGGTAGGGTCCGCAGTTCCTGCGCTGACGGCGGCCAATGCAGCGATGGCGGAGATGAACGCGGCACCGAGAACTGCCAATCCCCACACGGCAGGACCGGCAAGGTGTTTGCGCTGCTTGGCCAGGCGGGTCAATCCGCCGACCATCGGCCACCACGATAGTGACGCGGAAACACCAAATTCAATGGCGTAGATGAAGCCTGTCAGCTTGTCTTGGGTATAGGCCTTGTCCGCTGGAACATCCGTGCCGAGCAACTCGAAGAAACCGTAGTGGCTGCAGAGTAGGCCAAGCATGATTAGGGTCACTATTAGGTGTCCCGGCGCAACGTAGCGGCTGATCCGCTCAAAGAGCCAAGGGCCGTAAATGGTCATCGCCCAGCCGAGAAGCAAGGTGAGGATGGCGATGCCGATCACGACCCACTCCGATACCGGCCCCCCGCTGAGTTCCTGATAAACGTTCGCCGCACCTCGTGAAGTGAGGGCAACTAGCAGGTAGCTCCAGCTCAGATTGACCACTAATAGGACGAACATTGGCAGTACTGAGCCGCGTACACCGTAAGCCGACTTGGTAGCATCGATTGGATCGACGCCATAACGGAAAGACGGTAGCCCGCCGGACAACACCACTGGCAGCAAACCGATGATGGTGCCAATGAAGTAGCCAAGAATACCCAGCCGGGTGTCGCCGGTGAACGGCAGGATGCCTCCGATGAGGAAAGCCCAGGTTGCTGCGGCGAAGGCGGTGCAAGTCCACAGGAAGGAGAAGTAGCGGGTATAGATGCGCTCACTGCCGGTCAGTGGAAGGCGACCAGAAATCGATTCCTTGGCGATGTTGTTCAGTGCATCGAAATTCATTGAGTCAGTCATGTCGAGCACCTCAGGCCAAGGCAAAGAACAAGCCGCCGATCCAGAGCAGCGCCGCCGCCGCCAACCAGATTGCGCATTCACGGAAAATCACTCTGGAAGAGCCGCTACAGTCGCACGCCAAATGCTCCGCCCCCCGGATACGGGCAATTTTCTCCGCCAGGTCGATATTGAAAGGCGAATCATCCTTGGCCCTTACGCCACTGTGTGGCTGCGGTTGGAGTTGTGCCGGTTGGTTCATGCTGGCTACCTGTCTGTTGTGATTGTTGGTCGAGGTTGCGTCAGACGGCATGGCGATAGACCACACCAGGATTGAGTTGCAGCGGTACGTAGAGGGGGGCCAGGGGCGTCCGGCCGAGGATCAGGTCGGCGGCCTTTTCAGCGATCATGATGGTCGGCGCGTTCAGATTGACGCCTGTGATGCGCGGCATAACGGAAGCATCCACTACCCTCAGTCCATCTACGCCGTGAACTCTCAGGTCCGGGCCGACAACTGCCAGGGCATCGTTGCCCATGCGGCACGTGCAGGCCGGGTGGTAGTCGGTGATGGCGTTTTCGCGCACATACGCAGCAGGGCGCGATCATCGCGACAGTCGGCGCTCGCGGATATCTCCGCTCCGCGATAGGCATCGAATACCGGCTGGGAAACGACCTCCCGAGTTAAACGGATGCCCTCAACCATCTCGCGGCTATCGGCATCGGTATCGAGCAGGTTGATATCGATCCGCGGCGGTGCGAAAGGATCGACACTACGCAGGCGAATGGCACCTCGACTTTCGGGGCGTGCCTGGCTGATATGAATCTGGAAGCCCTGCTTGAGGATGGTGCGGCTGCCTTCGTAATCGATGGCAACCGGGATGAACTGAAGCTCGAAGTTGCCGTAAGCCACTTCGGTATTGCTGCGAACCAGGCCACCTGCTTCCCAAAAGTTCGACGCGGCTGGACCGCTCTTGTGCAGCAGCCATTCCGCGCCGGCTGCGGCCATGCGCAAAGGTGACCCCATGCGATCCAGAGTTACCCGCTGAGTGCAGGCCCATTGCACTGCAATGTCGGCATGGTCCTGTAAATTTGCACCGACTCCGGGCAGATCCACCTGCGGCGCAATACCCAATTGGCGCAGCTCATCCGCGGGGCCAATACCCGAGAGCAGTAGCAGCTGCGGGGAATTGATTGCTCCGCCGCAAAGGATGACCTCCTGCCGACAGCGAGCGCTTCGCTGTTTCCCGCCCTGTCTGAAGCTGATGCCAACGGCCCGGCCGTTATGCAACTCAACGCGCTCCACCTGAGCTTCGGTCTCCAGGTACAGATTGCTTCGCGATAGGGCTGGATGGAGGTAGGCGTCCGCGGCAGAGCAGCGCCGCCCTTCCCACTTGGTGGCGTCGAAACGCGCGAGTCCCTCCGGCTGGTAGCCATTGAGGTCGTCGGAGATCCCGACACCACTACCTCTTCCGGCTTCGACAAAGACGTCATACAGCGGGTTGTCACTCGTGCCACGGGAAACGCCCAATGGACCACTGCCGCCACGCCAGAAGTTCTCACCACGATCGCTTCGCTCGGCCTTGCGGAAGTACGGTAGGCAGTGGGCGTAGTCCCAGGTAGGTAGGTCGAAATCGCGGGCCCAACCATCGAAATCGTGTGGGTGGCCGCGCATGTAAACCATCGCGTTGATGGTCGAAGACCCTCCGACTACGCGGCCTCTCGGAATGGGAATGCGGCGGTCGGCCATCCCTTTCGCGGGCTCACTGGTGTAGTTCCAGTTCAGCTCGGGATTGTTGTAGATCCGGTAAACACCCGCCGGAATATGGATGAAGAAATTCCTGTCCATCGGTCCCGCTTCCACCACCAGGACGCTGGCTTGCGGGTCTTCGGAGAGCCGGTTGGCCAGGACGCAACCTGCAGAGCCGGCGCCCACGATGATGTAGTCATACTCGACTGGATGTTCCATGACTTCTGAACCTCATCTTGTTCTTGTTGAATCGCAGCAATACGCGGGGTCGATCAGCCGTGGCCAACCAGTGACTTGATTTCCAGGAACTCCGCCATGCCGTACTCGGCATACTCACGTCCGTTGCCTGACTGCTTGTAACCACCGAAAGGTGCAGCCAGATCCCACACCGGGTCGTTGATGTAGACGGTGCCTGCACGTAGGCGGCGCGCCACAGCGCGGGCACTGGCGAGACAAGACGACTGGACGTATGCGGCTAGGCCGAAATCGCTGTCGTTGGCAATCGCGATTGCTTGGTCGAGATCGACGTATGCCATTAGAACCAGCACTGGGCCGAAGACTTCCTCACGTGCCAAGGTCATCTGTGGCGTGACATCTGCGAATACCGTCGGCCGCACGTACCAGCCCCTGTCCAATCCGGCAGGGCGCCCCGGCCCACCGACTACCAGTCGGCCTCCTTCGGCGATGCCCAACTGAATCAGGCGCTGAATGTTGTCGAACTGCCGTCGACTGACGACTGGCCCAATCACACTCTCAGGGGCCTGCGGATGGCCCACATGAGTAGCTTCAGCAGCCGCCTGGACGCCCTCTATCGCCTCTTGCATCCGGTCGCACGGCACTAGCAAGCGAGTTGGTGCATCACACGTCTGCCCCGCGTTGGAGAAACACGATTCGGCCCCTCGACGAGCCGCTTCAAAGATGTCGGCATCCGGCAACAGAATGTTCGCGGACTTGCCACCCAGTTCCTGACAGACGCGCTTGACGCCATCGGCCGCAAGCTTTGCCACAGCAACACCGGCACGGGTCGAGCCGGTGAAGGAAACCATGTCCACGAGCGGATGGCTGGCGAGCGCAGCACCAACCTCGGAGCCCTCGCCATTTACCAGGTTAAAGACGCCGCGCGGTACGCCGGCGGCCTGCAGAATCTCGGCAAACAACAATGCGCTCAGCGGCGTCTCTTCGCTCGGCTTGAGCACCATGGTGCAGCCAGCGGCAAGTGCGGGAAGCACCTTGCAGACGATCTGGTTGATCGGCCAGTTCCAGGGCGTGATAAGGGCAACCACGCCGATCGCCTCTCGAACGATTCGAGTGCTGCCTCGCTGGATTTCGAAATCAAAGGACCGCAACGTGTCGATATGCTGTTGCAGTTGGGCCTCCGCGCTACCCACCTGGACGGTGCGAGAAAATGCCAAGGGCGCGCCGAGTTCCCGCGAGATGATCTGCGCCATTTCCTCAGATCGCTCACGAAAGCACTCCAAGATGCGTTCGAGCAGTTCCAGGCGCTGTTCACGGGTGGTCTGAGAGAAGCCAGGGAAGGCCCCCGCGGCCGCACGGACCGCGTGATCGACATCTGCGATACCACCGAAGGCAACTTCGGCGAACGGCGCTTCACACGCGGGATCGTGGATCGGGAGTATGCGCAGCCGGGATGGGGAGACCCAGTTGCCATCAATGAAGAACGAGAGAGACTTGGCCATTTAGTGTTCCTGGCCCGGTCGTACGTAACGCCGGTCCAAAGAACGGACAAGCGTAACCGGGGCGTAGGCTGCCATTGGGCAGCGCCATAAATTTCCCGTACATCACGCCCCGAAACGACCGTGTACGGCATTGTCGTTGCCGCTAAAAAAACGAGCAACGAGATTACGGTATACCATAAGACCTGACTAAGGCAACAAACCAAACCTCCGCTCATCCGGAGTGCGGTGCTTGCTTTCATCCACGCTTCTTTGTCCGCCATTGGCCGATTGCTGCCGGTGGCTAGTTCACCATTGTTCTCCTTAGACGTAGAGAGCAAGCCATCAACAGCACCTTCGCTACCTACAAGGCGGAGCAAACAGAAGTCTGACCTTCCTTTGCGACAGCTAAAGAAAGTCGGCGGGTCCCCATTCGCCGAAGCCATCCTCACATAGTCCCCCTTTCTCGCATCACCAGAAGCAGGGCAGCTCGTCTGGTCTAGCCATCCCGAATTAAAAACCCATTGCAGCAGTCGTTATGTTGTCGTATTTTTTGGTCGTTCGACCGACTAATTAATCCAACAAGCGGAGACGACAATGCGAAGAATTGGAGTGGATACCGGCGGCACGTTCACGGACTGCCTGCTTATCGACGACATAGCCGGCGTGGTGATGGTCGAGAAGGTACCGTCCTGCCCCGAATCCCCGGATAAGGCGATTGTCCAGGGCGTGCTGAGCCTCGCCACCAAGGCTGGCCTTTCCCCGTCGCAAATCGACGCCATCGTGCACGGCACGACCGTCGCGACCAACGTGGTAATCGAAGGCAACTATGCCTCGACCGGGTTGATCGCCACGCGCGGCTGCCGAGATGTCATCGAGATCGGAACCCAGCAGCGCGAACGCCTCTACGACCTCCTCCACCCCGCCAAACCATCGTTGATCACCAGGGATCTGCGCATTGAAGTGGCTGGGCGCCTGGCTGCGGACGGCAGTGAAATCGAGCCCGTCGATCTCGTCGAGGTCGAACGCGCAGTTCGCGCGCTCGTTGAGAAAGGTGTCGAATCCATTGCCGTGACCGGACTCTTCTCCTTCGAGAACCCCGCGCATGAACAGGCCATTGCGGCGGTTATCCGCCAGGTGGCGCCTGGGATCAATGTGATGTGCTCGTCGATGATTTCCCGGGAGGCGCGCGAGTACCCCAGGTTCGCGACCACGGCAGTGAACGCAGCGCTCGCCCCCACGCTGGATCCCTACATTCAGCGCCTGGAATCAGCACTCCAGGGCAACGGCTTCAACTGCCCGCTGTACATCATGCAAAGCAATGGCGGTGTCGGCACTGCCGCACGATCGGTGGGAGAAAAAGCCCATCACCTGGTCCTGTCCGGTCCGGCCGGCGGCGTCATCGGCGGTGAGAAGATCTGCTCGGCTGCCGGCTTCACGTCCCTGGTCACGCTGGATGTCGGCGGTACCAGTGCAGACATCGGCATCGTCGTCGAAGGCAAACCGCGCGTGCATCAGCAGATGCGCCTGCCCAATGGGATCCCGATCACCGTTCCCAACCTTGAGATTGAAACCATCGGCGCCGGCGGCGGCAGCATCGCTTGGATCGACCAGGGCGGCGCGCTGCAAGTGGGTCCGCGAAGCGCCGGCGCAGTCCCTGGCCCGGCATGCTTCCGCAAAGGCGGCAGCGAACCCACCGTGACCGATGCTCAGGCACTGCTTGGTCGCCTGAACCCGGCGGGCCTGCTGGGCGGCAGCATGGCCCTGGATATCGAAGCCGCACGTCAAGCCATCGCAGGACTTGCCACCAAGCTCGGACTTGGCGTCGAGGAAACGGCTTTGGGCATCATCTCCCTGATGGAGGCCCATATGGCCAGCGCGATCCTGCGCTCGGCCGCGCGCAACGGTGATGACCTGCGCGAATTCGCCCTGGTTGCCGCCGGGGGCGCAGGCGGATTCAGCGTGGTTGGGCTGGCACGCGACCTTAGCATTCCTACCGTGGTCATTCCGCCCTTCCCCGGCCTGCTCAGTGCCGGCGGACTGCTCGCCGCGAATCTGCGCCACGATGTGACCGCCCCTATGCTGCGGGATGCGGCAACGCTGGAAAGCGAAGAGCTGGGCAAGGTCCGGAGCGGGCTCGAGCGCGACATGCTCCGCCTGCTGCTGGAGGATGGCATGCAACAGGACCAATGCTCCTTCGAGCATGCGCTGGACATGCGCTATGCCGGCCAGGAGTACGCAGTGACCGTGCCGATCGAGCGTGGCCAGGAAATTCCGCTGGTGATCGAGCGATTCCACTCGCTGCATGAGCGGATCTACGGCCATAGCGCACCAAGCGCTGAAGTGGAAATTGTCGCCGCGCGCCTGACTGGCAGAGGAGCCTTTGCCAACCAGGGAGAAGCGCAGCCGTCGCCCCAACCTGCCAGAACTCTGGGCGCGCGACCAGTATGGTTCGCCGAGACCTCAGGCTACGTCGAAACCCCCGTGTACTGGCGTTCGGACCTGAAGGTCGGCGAGCTCTTCCACGGCCCGGCGATTGTCGAGCAGTTCGACACCACGACTGTCATCAACCCCGGCTTCACCGGCCAGGTAGCGGCCACCGGCTGCCTCATCATCTCGGAGATCCAACAATGACTGACGCCATCACCGTTGCCGTCGTTGGCAGTGCGCTCAAGGCCGTGGCCGGAGAAATGGGCGACTCGCTACGACGCAGTGCACACTCGCCGATCATTCGCGAGATGCTCGACTACGCCTGTGCCCTGTTCACCGTCGCAGGTGAATCGGTTGCCGAGGATGCGCAGATTCCTGCCCTACTGGGTTCGATGAGTGTCGCCCTGCCGATGCTCCTCCAGGATCACCCCGCCGAGACCATCCGTCCGGGGGATATTTTCATCGGCAACGACCCTTATCGCGGCTGCACGCATACGCCCGACATCCACCTCTTCGCCCCGGTGTTCAGCGGCGATCGTCTTGTGGCTTGGGTGGGCAACCTGGCGCACCACACCGACATCGGTGGCACCAACCCGGGCACGGAGGGTTTCGCCAACCGCTCGGTCTATGAAGAGGGATTGCGTTTCCCCTGGGTCAGGCTGGTCGACGCTGACAACGAGAATCACGCGCTGCTCGCCTACTTCGCGAACAACACCCGTGACGCAGATTCCAGTCTCGGTGATCTGCGCGCGCAGATGGCCGCCATCAAGCTGGGCGTTCGGCGCATGCAGGACCTCCTGGCGAAGTACTCGCCCGATCTGCTGGTAGCGGTCATGGCTGAACGCCTGGATCAGGGGGAACGGCGGATGCGCTCGCTGCTGCGCTCGACGCCTGACGGCACTGGCCATGCGGTGGGATACCTGGATAACGACGGTATCGATGATCAGCCCGTGCGCATCGAGGTGAGCCTGCGCCTGCGGGGTAGCCAGATCACCGTCGACTTCAGCGGTACCGCCACGCAAATGGCCGGCGGGATGAACTGCTCGCGCACCGCTACCATCGCCGCGGTGATCTTCGCCATCAAGTCGGCCTTCGACCCGGACGGAGACCAAACCGGCGGCTGTCTGCGCCCGCTGGACATCATCCTGCCACCGGGCTCGGCGGTGAATCCGGCCTTCCCCGCAGCGGTTAGCCTGCGCCACCTGGCGGCCCAGCGCATTACCGACACCCTGGTGCGGGCGCTCAGCGCCATCAAGCCAGAATTCCAGGTGGGCGGCTCCTTCGTCGGCTTCTCCAGCCTCGCCGCCGAATGCCGCCACCCGCGCAACGGCCGCATGGTGGTGATGGCGGACGACCTCGGCGGCGGCATGGGTGGCCACGCGCGCGGTGATGGCGTGAGCGCCGTCGATCCCTACCTGGGGAACGTCGCCATGCTGCCGATGGAAATCTGCGAACGTCAGTACCCCATTCGCATCCTGCGCACGGAGCTGGCCGAAGACTCCGCCGGCAACGGCCGGCATCGTGGTGGCCTGGGCATCCGGCGCGAGTACGAGTTCCTCGATACCTGCGACGTGGTGTTCTACAGCGAGCAGACCGTCGCCTCCTTCGCCCCCTGGGGAGCCGAGGGTGGCCAAGCCGGTCAGCCGGCATCGTTGACGCTGATCCGGGCAGATGGCCGGAGCCAGACCATTACCAAGGAACGCCTGATCGTTCAGGCTGGCGACCGTCTGATCACCACCACCGCCGGTGGCGGCGGCTGGGGTAGCCCACAGGAGCGTGACAACCAAGCCATCGAACGGGATATCGCCGAAGGCAAACTCAGCCGCGAGCGAGCCCAGGAGATCTACTGCCTGTAAGTACACGACTCGATACTTGGCGGTGCTCTCCGAGGGTTCATCGCCACTCGTCGATCCGATGTTCAACGGCACGAGGTGCATTGACGTGAACAGCCTTCGCACATAAATTTGGTCGAGCGACCGACCAACAAGAACAATGAATATTGGCCGAGAAATCGGCCTGCAATCATTCGAATGCCAAACCGCTTTTCGTCCTAAAAAGAACAACTATCGGGAGCCAAAAGATGTCCGGTGTGCAGCAATCAGGCTTACGCAAGAACGCCATTGGCGTGGCAGGTATCGTTTTCTTCGTGGTTGCGGCGGCAGCGCCGTTAACCGTGGTGGTGGGTAGTGTGCCGCTGGCGATAACCATGGGAGGGGGTGTCGGAATTCCCGCCCTGTTCCTGATCGCCGGCCTCCTCTACCTGCTGTTCGCCGTCGGCTACTGCGCAATGAGCCGACACATAGGCAACGCAGGTGCTTTCTATACCTTCGTGACCCGTGGACTCAATCCACTGTGTGGTGCCGGTTCCGCCTTCATGGCACTACTTGCGTACAACGCAGTGCAGTTCGCGCTGTATGGCGGCTTCGGTTACTTCCTGAGCGATGCGCTGAAGAGCCATTGGGGAATCGAGATCCCCTGGTTCGCCCTGGTCGCTGGGACCATCTGCGTCGTGCACTTCTGCGGCTCCCGCGATATCGACTTTAGCGGCAAACTGCTGGCGGCCCTGCTGATCGGCGAAACCGCCATCGTCCTAGCGATCGATATCGCGATCATCCTCTCCAATGGCAATGGAAACGGCTTCACTGCCGCTCCATTCTCCCCCTCGCAGATCCTGTCCCCCGGACTCGGCATCGGCCTGATCTTCGCGATCTGCGCCTTCCTCGGGTTCGAGGCCACCGCGATCTTTTCCGAGGAAGCCCGGGACCCGGTGCGCACGATTCCGCGCGCCACCTACGTCGCGGTCAGCGGCATCATGCTGTTCTATGCCTTTTCCGCTTGGGCAATCATCCAGGCTTACGGGATCGAAGGCGCAATGGAGATGGCGACCCGGGATCCGGGCAACCTGTGGCTGAAGATCTGCAGCGAACTCCTGGGCAGCGGCGCCTCAGCCCTGATGAACATCCTCGTGCTCACCAGCATGTTCGCCGCGATCCTTGCCTTCCATAACTCCATCACCCGCTACCTGTTCGCCATGGGACGCGAGCAACTGCTCTGGAGCGGCCTCGCCCGTACCCACGGCGTTCACCGGTCTCCCTACATCGCCGGCCGGGTCCAGTCCATCGCGGCCATGCTGTGCATGGGGGCGTTCGCCGGATTCGGACAGGATCCCTACCTGATCATCTACTCTTGGATGGCCGCCCTCTCCACCATCGGCATGATCGCCGTGCAGGTGCTGGCCTGCCTGGCAGTGATTGGGTTCTTCTGGAAGGACGCACGCGGTACCAGCCTCTGGCAACGACTGATCGCCCCCACGGCCAGCGCGGTCTGCCTCACTGTGTTTCTTGCCCTGGTGATCGACAATCTGACCTTGATGAGCGGTTCCGAATCCTGGGTGGTCCGCTCCTTCCCCTACCTGGTGCTGGTTACAGGTATCGCAGGGGTGGCCTGCGCCATGTACCTGAAAAGAGCGCACCCGGCGAAATACCAAGCCATGGGCCTGGCCTTGGCAGGCGCGGCAGAGTGACAGCAGCCGGCAGGGGTTCGCCCCCTGCCGGTCAGCCGTAGGATTTCTGCAGTGAGCTGATCAGGTTGCGCACTGCAGCCTGCGAACGGGCCTCATCGGGCGCGGCGAGATCGAGCAGGATGATGCCATCGATGCCGGTCAGCGCGAGCTGCGACAACTCGCGGATACGCGCCACTTCCTGCGGGTCCGATATATCGATGTACTGACTGAAGGCCTGCTCGTGGGCACGCAGGTAATCTTCGTACTGTCCCTTGGCCAGCCACGCCGACTCCTTGGTGCGTAATGCAAACAAGGTCAGCTCGTACTGGACCGTCTGGATCTCGCGGTTCTGCTCAGCAATTTTCCAGTCAGCCAGCAACACTCGCTCAATACACTCCGCGAGGTTTCGGCACGGGGCCGCTTCAGAGCTGATGGCGTGTTTCAGCTTTTCAGTGAGCCACTCGAGCACGGCGGACAGCAGGCTTTCCTTGCTGGAGAAGTGATAGTGCAGCGCCGCTAGGGGCACGTCCGCCTGCGCTGCGATCTTTCGGGTGGTCGTACCAGCGACGCCATCCTCAATGAGACAAGCCAAGGCGCCTTCGATGATCTGCTCTTTGGTCTTGATCGTCTTCTTCGACGGCTTACGTGTCTTGGTGGGCTTTGCGTCATCCATTCCGCTAGCTGCGGCAGGGGCGGTATCTGGAGGAGCCACTGGCTTCATAGTCCTAATTCGGTCAGGTGTTGATGGGGCCGCCAGATAGGGGACAAGAACTGAAAATGAACTGTCACCCATGTCCCGAGGCAGCAAGCACTAAGGTCTGAGCCTAACGTGCGACGCTGGATTATGCCATTGGGGGGGGCCGAAGCGGCCGAAAGCTTGGCGATGACGGAGACCTGGGGCTTCGAGAAATCGCCTCCCGCGCCACCACCGGAACCTTGCAGGATGATGGAATAGCAAAGCCCGCATGACGGACTTCGCCGGCATGCGGGCGGTTGCTGCACAGGTGTCAGGGTTTCAAGTACCAGCCCCAGCGCTGCTGGCTGCGATACTCGGTCACCTGCTTGACCTCCAGGTAGTTGTTCAATCCCCACACCCCGAGCTCGCGACCTAGGCCGCTCTGCTTGTAGCCGCCCCAGGGCGCCTGGGTGAAGGTTGGCTGGGAACAGTTGACCCAGACGATACCCGCGCGCAGCGCGCGACTGACCCTTTCACAGCGATCGAGATCGGCGGACATCACCGCCGCAGCCAAGCCGAACCGGCTAGCGTTGGCCAGGCGCAGAGCCTCGGCCTCGTCGGAGAAGCGGCGCACGGCCAGTACCGGCCCGAAAATCTCCTCACACCATAAGGAGCTGTCCAGGGGTGTGTCCGCAAATATCGTCGGCTCGACAAACCACCCTCGCTCCAGGTGCGCCGGTCGGCTGCCTCCACTGACGAGGCGCGCGCCTTCCTCGCAGCCGCGCGCGATGGCCTGCAGCACTTTCTCGTGCTGTCCACGGCTGACCAACGGACCGAGCAGCGTGCCGCTTTCCAGCCCGTGGCCAATGCGGATGCGACGAGCTTCCTCGACCAGCCGCTCGAGCAACCGATCATGCAGACCGTCTTGAACCAGCAAGCGGGAGGTCGCCGAGCAAACTTGTCCCTGGTTCCAGAAAATGCCGAAAAGAATCCACTCCACCGCAGCCTCGACATCGCTGTCGTCGAACACGATGAAGGCCGATTTACCGCCCAGTTCCAGACTGACATTTTTAATGTTCTGGGCGGCGGCCTGCATAATCGCTCGTCCGGTGGGAACGCTGCCGGTGAAGGCAAGCTTGTCCACCCCGGGATGCGACGAAAGTGGAGCGCCGGCATCACTGCCAAATCCAGTGATCACGTTCAGCACACCAGCGGGCAGCTCCGCGGCATCGGCGATAGCCGCCAGTTCCAAGGCCGTAAGAGGCGTCAGCTCCGATGGTTTGAGAACGGTCGTGCAGCCGGCAGCCAGCGCCGGGGCGACCTTCCAGGCGGCCATCAGCAGGGGGTAGTTCCAGGGAATGATCTGACCGGCCACACCAATTGGCTCGCGCAGGACGCGGCAACGGAAACGCTCGTCAGGCAATTCGATGGCTTCTCCCGCGTCGTTCAACCCTTCGGCAAGGCCGGCGTAGTACTCGAAGCAGCCGATCGCATCATCGATGTCCCATTGCGCCTCCGGCAGGGGCTTGCCGTTATCCATGACCTCCAGCTGCGCCAACTGCTCTCGGCGTGCACGCATGCCATCGGCCATAGCGTGCAGGTAAGCGGCTCGCTCGGCGCCACTCAGGCGGGGCCAGGCTCCTTCATCGAAGGCGCGGCGCGCAGCCTGCACGGCCTTGTCGACATCGGGCTGCGTAGCCGCTGGCACTTGCTGGATTACGGTCTCGCTGGCAGGGTCGTACACGTCGAAGGATTGACCCTCGACCGGCGCCTGCCAGGCGCCATCGATATAGAGCGTTTCACTCATGCTGTTCTCCTGGTAAGGCCTCCGCACCGATGGGGCGGAAATGCTCGGGGAGCACAGCATAAGGTTGGTGGGAAACGGGCAGACGCCCTGCGCCTGCGTGCGTGCCCGCACGAACTCAGTCCTTGGCCTGGCGCTCCAGATAGGCTCGCGGAGACAACCCGGTCTCCTCTCGGAAGCAACGGTAGAAGGTCGACAGCGAGCGGAACCCGGCAGCCTTCGCCAGTTCATCCACGCGCTGGGTACTGCTGACGTCCGCCAGTTGGCTTAGCAGACAGTGCAGCCGCAGCCGATTGATGTGCTGATAGAAACTGCATCCAAGGACTTGGTTGAGAAAGAACGAAATCTGGTTTCGCGTATAACCGGTAGCCGTCGCCACTTGGGACATGTCCAGGTCCGCATTGAGATAGGGCTGACGCTGCTCGAAATACTGCTGGAGGTCCTTTGCCAGTTGCCCCAACTGGCGTGCCGACAGCCCAAGTCTGCTGACCGGACCGCGCGCGGTCGTGACCTTGGACAGGGCATTCATCTGGCGCACCAGGGTTGCATGCTCGTCGACTTGAACGACACGTCCGTTACGCACCCTGAGTGCCTCACAGGCGCGGAATGAGGCCAGGCCCTGGCTGCCTCGCAAGGTCACCTGATACTGGATGAAGGCCGTGTCGCCATCGACCCGAAGGCGATCGGTATAGATCTGCGTTTCATCATCGGCTGCAGGCATGCTGCTGAGCAGATAGTCCCTCAATTCCGCCTGGGGAATCTGGCGTCCCTGGAAGAAATCGTTGTACTCCACCTGGGGGGCGAGCAGCGCCAATAATGCATCGATGTCGCGGCTACGCCAGGCCCGGTGGTAGTTCATCACCACTGCATGAGTCGCAGCGCTCTCCGGGTCCGGCTGGTAGGTCTCAGTGCCCAGATTAGTGCTCCAGCCTGCCTCTACATTCATCGTTCATCCCCATCTGCCCGACACTGTCGGTCCTGCAATTCCGAGCGTGCCCGCAAAGAGCTCCAGGGCATTCTCTGGCGCGGTTGGCACGGTTAAAAAGTGCTCGCACAACAATCACGCACCAAGTTCCAGCCGACATACTGCCGGAGTCCCTGCATGAATTCCCACCTGCTTCATCCATCGCTCGACCAGGTTCAGCCGCGGCCCTTCTGGCAGGACACCGTCGCCCCGCAGCCGGTCGCCCCCAGGCTCGAAGCCAACCTCCAGTGCGACCTGGCCGTGGTAGGCGGCGGCTTTACTGGCTTGTGGACTGCGCTCCATGCCCGCCAACGCTGGCCCGAAGCACGCATCCTCTTGGTCGAGGCGCGCAACTGCGGCGGCGAGGCCAGCGGACGCAATGGCGGCTTCTGCGCGCCGAGCATATCCCACGGTGTCTCCAACGCTCTCAAGCGCTGGCCGATGGAAGCCGAACGATTGATCCGCCTCGGGCGACAGAATCTCGACGAGCTGGCCGCCGACCTGAAGCGATTTGGCCTGCAGGCCGAGTTCGAACGGGGAGGCAAACTGAATGTCGCCAGCCAGCCTTGGCAGATCGAAGGCCTGCGCGCCATGCAGCGTAACTACGCGCGTTTCGGCATTGACTGCGAGTGGCTGGAAGGTGCCGACCTGGCCCGCCGACTCGACTCGCCGCAGTATCGTGCCGGTCTCTTCGAGCCCAACTATGCCCTGTTGAACCCAGCCAAGCTGGCCGCTGAACTACGCCGAGTCTGTCTGGAACAGGGAATCCGACTGTTCGAACAGAGCCCGGTGCTGGACCTCACCGCGCGTAATGACCAGATGTGCCTACGTACCGCCCACGGGGAAGTTCTGGCCGGCCAGGTAGCCCTCGCCACCAACATCGCACCGCCACTGCTCGGCCACCTCGCGTCCACGGTAATCCCCGTCTACGACTACACCCTTGTCAGCGAGCCGCTCAGCGAAGCGCAGCTGGCGTCGGTGGGCTGGACAGATAGGCACGGTGTTGCCGACGCCGGTAATCAGTTCCACTACCTGCGCAAGACGGCCGACAACCGCATCCTTTGGGGCGGCTACGACGCGATATACCACTTCTGCGGGCGCCGTGACGAAGCGCTTACGCAGCGCCCCGAGAGCTTCAATCGGCTCGCCCTCCAGTTTCAGGAGGCCTTCCCGGCATTGCGAGAAGTGCGCTTCAGCCATGCCTGGGGCGGAATCATCGACACCTCAGCGCGCACCACCCTGTTCACCGGCTGCAAGAAGCAGGGCCGCGTGGCCTATGCCCTCGGTTTCACCGGGCAGGGCGTTTCGGCCAGTCGCTTCGCAGCGCTGAACATGCTCGACCTGCTGGCCGGCGAACGCACCGAGCGAACCGAGTTGCGCATGACCTCCAGGGCGCCGTTCCGCTTCCCCCCGGAGCCGTTTCGCTACCTCGGCGTGAAGCTTGCCCAGCGTTCGCTAGCACGCGAGGACCGAGACGGCCATCGCGACCTGCTGCTCAAGACCTTCGATGCCGTTGGCATCGGTTTCGATTCCTGATCCGGAGCCCCCAACATGTCCGACACTCTGCCCAGCCACGTCATTTCCTTCAGCAACCCGGAGCCCCTACCCATCGAGCGCGAGATCAGCGATCCAGCCCTGGTCGATACCCCTTACCACAGTTCCACGTGGCGGCACTTCGTCGAGCCTGGCAAGAAGGCCGTCGCGGGCATCTGGGAAGCGGGTCCCCACCTTGAGCGGTGCACATGCGACTACGACGAGCTATGCCACATCCTGGAAGGCACAGTCCGACTGACTGATGCAGCTGGAGCAAGCCGCACATTCGGCCCTGGAGAATCTTTCGTAGTTGCTTCCGGGTTCAGCGGGACATGGGAAAACCTAACGAATGTCCGCAAGGTCTACTTCATTCTGGGGTGAGTCATCGACACGTCCCTATCCAATCTGCCCCTAATTTTCACTGGATCGAGTTCCGCCGCCAAAAACCTCGGCCAAGGGCATCTGCCCTTGGCTAGGCCCATCGCACCTGGAGCAAAGATTAACGATTAATCTAGGGCAGCCAAAAGCTGACATTCACTTTTTGAGCGAATCTCTGCCTGCGAGGTTTCCCGCGCTTTCAAAATGCCCTCAACGACCTAAGCTCAGGTCGTTGCCGCGACTTATCAGCACCCAACCTGGCTGATGAACTTAGTGGTCAGATAGGCATCCAGCCCTTCAGTGCCACCCTCACTGCCGTGCCCGCTCGCCTTGATGCCACCGAACGGTGTTTCCGGCAGTGCCAGACCGAAATGGTTGATCGAAACCATGCCACTCTGCAGGCGATTGCCAAGCTCAGTAGCGGTCTTCAGGGACGCGGTAAAGGCGAATGCTGCCAAGCCATATTCGAGGCCATTGGCCTGGCGGATCACCGTATCCAAGTCGTCGAAGCGCATCAGCGGGGCTACTGGTCCAAAGGGCTCCTCGCAAAGCAGTCGTGCCTCCGCAGGGGTGTCCGCCAGTACGGTGGGCTCGAAGAAGTTGCCCTTTTGCCCTATCCGCTTACCTCCGGTCACCACCTCAGCGCCAAGGTCAGACGCATCGGCCACTAGCTCCTGGATGGCGGTCAGGCGTCGTGCATTGGCCAGGGGGCCCATCTGGGTAGACGGATCGAAGCCGTCACCCACCTTGAGCTGGCTGGCGAGCTCGGCAAATTTCCGAGAGAAGCGCTCGAACACCGCGTCATGCACGTAAAAGCGCGAAGGCGAAGCACACACTTGGCCGGCATTCCGGAATTTGAGCCCACAGGCCAATGTGGCAGCCGCGTCCAGGTCAGCGTCCTCACAAACGATGAAAGGCGCATGGCCGCCCAACTCCATGGTGGTCAGCTTCAGGTGCTCTGCGGCAAGAGCACCCAGCTTTCGCCCTACAGCAGTGGAGCCAGTGAACGACACCTTCCGAATAATCGGAGAGCGGACCAGGTAATCAGAAACCTCGGCCGGGACACCGAAGACCAGATTCAGGACACCCTTGGGCACGCCCGCATCGTGGAAGCAACGGACCAATTCGATCACCGAGCCAGGGGCTTCTTCAGGTGCCTTGATGATGATGCTGCAACCGGCCGCCAGTGCGCCGGCAATCTTGCGCACGGCTTGGTTGATCGGGAAGTTCCACGGGGTGAAGGCAGCGACCGGACCGACGGGCTCACGAACCACCAATTGGCGCACGGCAGGATTGCGCGACGGCACGATCCGCCCGTAGGCGCGCCTCCCCTCCTCCGCGTACCACTCGATATGGTCGGCTGCGCTCTTGGCCTCGAGAGTCGACTCGGATATGGGCTTGCCCTGGTCCAGAGTCATGCAGCGTGCCATGTGTTCATGGCGCTCACGAACCAACGCAGCAGCGCGGCGAAGAATGGCAGAGCGGTCATAGGCCGAGGTGACTGACCAGCTCTCGAAACCCTTCGCAGCCGCAACCAGAGCAGCATCGAGGTCTTTCCTGGAAGCCAACGGCAATTGGCCGATTTCCTCGCCCGTAGCTGGATTGATGACCGGCGAGGTGCGATCGGCCTCACCGGCAGTCCATTCCCCGCCTATGTAGAACATCAAATCGGTGTACATCGCTCACTCCTCCTGCAATGGGAACGGGGCGCCAATCGAACGGATTCCGCATTGGCAGCGGTTTCGGCCCCCAAGATGACGGCCAAACAAGGTTGACAAGGTGAACCATATCTCAGTAGTTTTTGTTCACATTGTCAACCACTTCATCCCGTCACCCTGGAACGCCCCTCATGAAAGACGTGATCCTGTGCGAGTGCTTTGCTCGAGATGGCCTGCAGCATGAACCCGATTTCCTGCCCACCGAAACCAAGCGCAAGCTGGTAGAGCGTTTCGCCAGCATCGGATTCAACCGGGTAGAAGCCACGTCCTATTCCAACCCTGCCGTTATCCCCCAATTCGCCGACGCCAGCGACCTGCTGGCGAGCCTGCATCGCCAGCAGGATGTCTTCTACAAGGCGACCTGCGCCAATGTGCGTGCCGTGGAACGAGCCCTGGCTGACCTGGACGCGGGTTTTGGCGCCAACGAGATCAGCCTGCTGGTATCCGCCTCGGAGTCCCATTCGCAGCGCAATCTCAAGCGCAGTCGTCAGGATCAGTGGCAGAACATTGAACAGATGGCCCGCGCTGCCAATGGTCGATTTCGGTTGATCGGCACCATCTCGGTGGCGTTCGGCTGCCCGTTCGAAGGAAGGGTCGATGAGAACAGTGTGCTCCTGGACGTAGCGGCGTTCGCCGAGCGCGGGGTGAGCTTCGTCACCCTGGGCGACACGACCGGCGTCGCGACGCCCCACAGCGTCCGCAGCTTGTTCGGCAAGGTGCTTGCCGAGTTCCCGAACATCACGCCCATCGCTCACTTTCACGATACGCGCGCTACCGGCCTGGTGAATTACGTCGCTGCCCTGGAAGCCGGCGTCCGTTACTACGACTGCGCCTTCGGCGGCGTGGGCGGACACCCGGCCAAGGTCAAGTACGGCGGAGGGCATACCGGCAATGTGAGCACTGAGGATTGGATCAACCTGCTCGAATCCATGGGGGTTCGGACCGGAATTGACCTCGAAGCCATGCTCGAAGTTGCCGCGGAATGCGAATCGGCACTTGGTCGCGAGCTGCATAGCCGCGTCGTTCGCAGCGGCCTTAACCCGCTACTGACATAAAAGGTCCAACCCCACCAACAAGAAAGAGGATGCAGCATGATCGGTACCCTAGCTAAAGCCACACCGCTGAGCCTGATGTTCGGTTTACTGATGTCCGCGAGTGCAGCACAGGCGGAAGACAAGTTGCTGCTGGTCCACCGCAGCGAACTGCTGAGCACGCCACCAGGAGAAACGTTGCTCGGCCAGGAAATCTGGGACATGCATACAACCAGCCTGTCCCGTACCAGCATTGTCCGCCTTGATGAAACCGCTCCGGCCGTGCGGCATGCTCAGGGTGAGCGCACGTTGATCGTCCTCGAAGGCAAGGTGGACTTCACCTTCGCCGATGGGCGAAGAACCCTCGGGGTCGGGGACTATGTGGCCATTCCGGCGGGACAGACTTACCAGATGGCCCCGGCCGGAGAGACCAAGCCCCTGCTACTCGGCTTCGACGTACCGGTCATCAGCATGCAGAGCAGCGACCGCGGTGACCTGACCACCCCGGCTAAGGCTGCTGCCCCTGTCATCAAGACTCAGGCGGCAATCATGGCCAGTCCGACCAACTGGAACGATCCCAGCGACCGCGGCTGGACCCTGGTGAAGACAGCGGAGAAGCGCGTCAATCTGGTGGAAATGTTTTCCGAGCTGAAGAATCACAGCCACCCGGACGCCGACCACTCGCTGATCCTCTTGAAAGGTAGTGCACGGGTAGTCACCCCTAAGGAAGAGCGCCTGCTCAAGCCTGGCGACTACGTGTCCATCCCGCAGAACGTCCCCCACAAGTATTACGTCGAAGGCGGCCAACCGGCCCTATTCATCAGCTTCGACGCTCCCGCCTACGACCCCGCCAAGACCCTTTACTTCGAGTAATCCACTCGCCCCCGGCAGTACCCCGCCATGCCGCGCCACGCCAGCGGTATGGCGGTTCCCTCTTGCACCCTCCGATTGCCCCGAACCACCATGAACAAGCCGAAGGTTCGCACTCCGCGGATACTCGTTCCATTCGCAATCGTCCCCCGCCACGACTTTCGTTCTTCAGCTGCGGCCTCTTCTCTACAACATTCGGCGTGAGCACGACCACCGGTACCTGAGGGTCAGGTTGCCGCTTGCATGACTCCAGTAATTAAAAGTGATACCCGCCCATTGACCCATCTCGCCCCGGGCTGGCCTGTTCAGCCACCTTTGAACTCAATGTCCTACGCCCCGACTACCGGCGTTTCAGAGAAATCCTTGGGAGTGCATGGCAGGCCGTTCATTTGCGTTGTGACGCTCAAATTGGCGCGCACCAGCCGCGGAGCACTGAACGGGTACCGATTGTTTGCAACAAGGTAGGACCACTGCCCACGGGGGGAGACGAGACGCTATCCGCTTCTCCCCACTCCTTGGCGAAACCCCAGCCGAGAATGGATACACGTAGCGCCGGCCGCTAAAACGACGGGCAAAAAAAAAAGCGTGGCCAAAGCCACGCTAAAGTCCAGCCAATCGCAATCAGGCAGGAGCCGACGTACGCTGTCGCCGCTTTTCCAGCCCCTTGATGTACTGCATCGCCACCAGCAGCAGGATCGAAAGCACGATCATCAATGTGGAGACGGCCGCCACAGTCGGGTCGATCTGGTCGCGTATGTTCGCGAACATACGACGCGTCAGGGTCGAGCTCTCCCCGCCCACGATGAACAACGCGATAACCACCTCATCGAAGGACGCAATGAAAGCGAAGAGCGCGCCGGAGAAGATCGATAGGCGGATCTGCGGGAGGGTCACTGTGAGGAACGCCCAGGTACGGGACGCTCCCAGGCTGCGAGCCGCCATTTCCTGGTTCATGTCGAATCCCTGCAGGCCGTTGCCTACCGCGATCAGTACGAATGGAATCGCCAGTACGCTATGGGCCAGTACGAGCCCGGTGACGGTGTTGTTCAGACCAGTGCGCGAATAGACGAAGAACACGCCCACCGCCACCAGGATGATCGGCACCAACATTGGCAGCATCATCAGTCCGTTGGCCAGTTTCGCCAGCCCACCCCGCACCTGAGACAGTCCGTAGGCCGCCAGGGTCCCCAGCACCGTGGCGACCAAGGTGGAGGTGATCGCCACCTTGAAGGACACCCAGGTCGCCGTCATCCACTCGGGCGAGCCGAGATACGCTTCATACCAGCGCAGGCTCCACTCCCGCGGCGGGAACTCCAGGTACTGCGAAGCCGAGAACGACATGGGGATGACGATCAGGCAAGGAACGATCAGGAACAGAAGAATCAGACCCACCAGGCAGTAGAGCCAAAGGCGATGCAGGTGGGTGATCTGGGTCGGTGTCACTGCTTCATTGAGATTGAGCATCAGGCTTTCCTCCCCGAGTCGTTGAGACCGAACACTCTTCTCATTCCCAGCAGGATGAGTACCGTCACCACCAACAGTGCGACGCCGAGCGCACTGGCAGCACCCCAGTTGCCGTACAGGGCGATGGTGTCGCTGATCTTCATCGACCACATGGACACTCGCCCACCACCCAGCAGCGCCGGCGTCAGGTAAAAACCGAGACAGAGCACGAAGACCAGGGTAATGCCGGACGCAAGCCCCGGCAGGGACAGCGGCAGGAACACCTGGCGAAATGCCTGGGATGGCGTGGCACCGCAGTTGGCAGCTGCCGACAGCAGCAGCGGGTCGATATTCTTCATCTTGTCGTAGAGCGGCAGCACCAGGAACGGCAACATCACGTGCACCATCCCCACCACCGTTCCGAAGAAGTTATGGACCAGCGCCAGTGGCTGGTCGATCAGCCCCAGGTCCAACAACCAGTTGTTGATAATGCCCTGGCGCTGCAGCAGTACCAGCCAGGCATAGGTGCGGACCAGGATCGAGGTCCAGAACGGCAGCAGGACAAAGGCCATGCAGATCTGGCTGGCCCGTTCAGGCAACTGGGACAGCAGATATGCCAGCGGATAGCCAAGCAGCACACAGATCAGGGTGACGCAGAACGCCACCTTGAAGGTGATGACAAAGCTGCTCATGTAGACCGGCCGCAGCAAGCGTTCGTAGTTCGCCAGGGTCAGCGCGCCACTGCTGTCAAAGGCCGACAGCCAGAACAGCCAGGCCAGCGGAATGGCCAATACCACGAATACCAATAGGAAACCGGGGAGGGTCAGCGAGAGCAATGTCCAGCGTTCCTTCCGCTCGGCGCGCGCAAGAGTGATTGCCATAGTTTGGCTATCGAGCCCTGCAGCGCCCTGCAGCATGTGCAGGGAACTTATCGTCTTCATTTTCGGACCTCGTCGAAGCGCGTGAGGATGATCGTGATCGGAAGTCATGCCGACTCCGCCACCAACAGCGTGTCCTCAGCGTGCAACCAGAGCTCGACCGGTGCTCCCGGCACCGGTACCGGAACATCTCGAAATCCTTTTTGGTGACGGGCAGTCAGCTCCGTGCCATCCGGTAGAACAAGGCCAACGTGGTAGCTGTCACCCTGGTAGACCACATCCCGGGCAGTCCCTTGAATGCGGTTCATCGCATGACTGTCACCGCTGACCTGCCACTGCAGACGTTCCGGTCGCACCATCAGGAAGCGCTTCTGCGGGTGTCGAGTGGCCGTTCCCTGAGGCAGTTTCAACGGACGCCCCTGCAGTAATACGCCACCGCTGCCCTCCTCAACTTCCAGGAAACAGCTTTCACCGATAAACCCGGCGACGAAGCGGTCCGTCGGTCGCTCATACAACGCATCGGGCGTATCCAGTTGAGCCAGCTTCCCCTTGTTCAGTACGGCAATACGGTGGGAAAGCGTCAGCGCTTCCTTCTGGTCGTGGGTGACATAGATGGTGGTCATGCCCAAGCGCGCATGGAGCCGTTTGAGCTCCAGCTGCATGTGTTCACGCAGGTTCTTGTCCAGCGCTGAAAGCGGCTCATCCATCAGCAGGATTTTCGGTTCGAACACCATGGCCCTAGCCAGGGCCACGCGCTGCCGCTGCCCACCGGACAACTGGTGGATTCCACGCTCACCAAGATGGTCCATCTGCACCATTTCCAGGGCCGCCTTGACGCGCTTGGCCCGGTCGGCGCCTCCTACCTTGCGCAAGCGCAGTGGGTAGGCGACGTTTTCCGCCACCGACATGTGCGGGAACAGCGCGTAGTTCTGGAACACCATGCCCACGTCGCGCTTGTGCGGAGGTCGAGTGAGGAACTCGACTCCGTCAACCTTGATGCTCCCCGAGTCAGGGCGAATGAATCCCGCCAACACATTGAGCAGCGTGGTCTTTCCCGACCCCGAAGGGCCGAGCAGAGTGAGAAACTCACCGGCATGCACATCAAGAGACACATGATCGATTGCGATGAATGATCCGTAGCCCTTGTAGACATCCCGAATCGCAATATTGCCTTGCATAACTCCGACCTCCGCAAATCCAGAACTATTGTGCGATCAGTTCTTTGTAGTCTTCTTGAACCTCAGTGACATGCTGACCCCACCAGCGCGGATCCATCATGGTCTGCTTGGCGCGGTTGGCAGGCGACATGTTCGACTGGTTCAGAATGTCCGCTGAGAAACTGCCCTTTTCGAAGGCCTGGTTATTGGTCGGCCCGTAGTAGCCCATCATGGTCGGGATACGTGCCTGGATATCAGCGGAGACTGTGTTAGCGATCAGCTTCTGGGCGGCGGCGACATTCTTCGCCCCCTTCAAGATGGCCATGCAGCCATAGCCCAGCAGCCCGTCATCGTAGGTGTAGGCAACCGGGGCCTTATCCTTCACGACGGAGTCGACGCGGCTACTCCAGATGGCAATCAGGTCGACCTCTCCGTCCTTGATCAGCTGCGAAGACTGGGCGCCAGACGTCCACCAAACCGCAACATCCGACTTGATCTTCTCCAACGAAGCCAAGCCGCGTTCGATATCCAGCGGGTAGAGCTGCTCACGCGGCACACCGTCGGCCAATAGGGCGACTTCGAGCATTTCATCCGGGGCTACCGACAATGCGCGACGTCCGGGGAATTTCTTTACGTCCCAGAATTCCTGCCAGTTCTTCGGCCCCTCCTTGAACTTGTCGGTGCGCCAGCCCATCACCACCGAGTAGCTGTTGGTCGCAATCCAGTCCTTGCCCCGAGCGCGGCTAGGAATGCCACTGGCATCGATGACGGAGAAATCCAGCGGCTCGAACATGCCCTGCTCGGAAAGCGCAGCGCAGTCGTTGGCGCCGATATGGATGGCATCCCAGCTCGGCTTGCCCGACTGCACCTGCAAACGGACGGACGGCTGACCATCATGCGATTCAGTGCGCAGGGTCAGGCCGGCCTTTTCTGCCGAGGGCTTCCACAGTGTCTGGATCAGCGCGTCCTGCAGATTGCCGCCATAACCGGCCACGGTAACTGTCTGTTCGTCGGCAGCCATCACGGGCGCGACCAGACTGACAGCCATGGCGCCCAGGAAGAGTCGGATCGCCTTGGGTGAGGGGAGTGTATCGATCATTTTCCAGCTCCTATTTCTAGCGCCTTGTCAGGCGCGGGACTTGTTCTTAGGCAGCGGTAATTCTCAAAGCTACATCCTGTTGCGGCATTGGGAGCGGGTCTTTAGTGCCTTCTGTCCGTCTGCCATCTCTATCGCCAGTTGGCCCCTCGAGATGGTTGACAACATGAACCACATGATTCACATTGTCAACCATATTGAATGAACAGGGTTACTCAGCGAGCAGCCCGAACGCAGGTCCGAACAGGAGCAATTGCCATGTCAAATTCGTTGCACGCCGCCGATATCGCCTTCCATATCCATAGCCAGACCAACCTCTCGCTTCACGAGCAGGTAGGTCCGACCGTCATGGTTCGTGGCGAAGGGGTCTATACCTGGGACGACAAGGGCAAGCGCTATCTGGATGCAATGTCGGGTATGTGGAGTGCAGCCTTGGGCTACAGCGAAGAGCGACTGGTGAACGCGGCGCTGCGCCAGATGCAGGAACTGCCCTACCACCAGAACTTCGCCCATCGCTCCACCGAGCCGGCGATTCAGTTGGCCGAGCGTCTGATCCAGCTCGCACCAGTGCCGATGTCCAAGGTCTTGTTCGCCTGCTCCGGCTCCGAAGCCAACGACACCGCGATCAAGCTGGCCTGGTATTACTGGAGCGCCGTCGGCCAGCCTCAGCGCCGCAAGATCATCAGCCGCAACCGTGCCTATCACGGCACCACAGTGGCCAGCGCCAGCCTCACCGGCTTGCCGCACCTGCACCAGGACTTCGGGTTGCCCCTGCCCGGCTTCCTCCATGTCACCTGCCCCCATTACTACCGCGAGGGCTTGCCGGGCGAGAGTGAAGAAGCCTTCTCCAGCCGCCTTGCCGCGGAATTGGAAGCACTGATCGAACGGGAGGGCGCAGACACCATCGCCGCCTTCTTCGCCGAGCCTCTGATGGGCACCGGTGGCGTCATCACCCCGCCGGCCGGCTACTTCGAGAAGATCCAGGCCGTACTGAAACGTCACGGCATCCTGCTGGTAGCCGACGAAGTCATCTGTGGGTTCGGCCGCACCGGCAACTGGTGGGGTTCCCAGACCTTCGGCCTGAAACCGGACATGCTGACCTGCGCCAAAGCGCTGTCGGCCTCCTACCTGCCGATCTCCGCCCTGATGATCTCCGAAGGCATCTATCAGGCCATGAAGAGCCAGAGCGAGAAGATCGGGGTGTTCGGCCATGGCTACACCTACGGCGGCCACCCTGTGCCGGCGGCCGTCGCACTCGAATGCCTGAACATCTACCAGGAGCGCCAGTTGCCAGAGCATGCACAGCGCGTCGGCAGCCGCTTGGGCGCTGGCCTTCGCAAGCTGGCCGACCACCCCCTGGTGGGCGAAGTGCGTGGTGAAGGCTTGATGTGGGGTGTGGAGGTCGTCGCGGACAAAGCGAACAAGACCGCATTCCCCAGGGAGTGGAAAGTCGGCCTGGCTGTTTCGCAACAAACCGAAGCCAACGGAGTGACCGCTCGCGCCCTCAACGACTCGGTGGTGTTTGCCCCGCCACTGATCATCTCCGAGGCAGAAGTCGATCTGGTGCTAGATGCGTTCACCAAGGGCCTGGATGCCACGCTCGACAAACTTGTCGCCCAGTCGCGATTCAGCCGTTGAGCAAGTCCGGGCAGTCCAGAACAATGAGGCACTGATGACAGGAACTCCTCACAGGTGACCCCATGAAAAAACAAGCAACAGCAGTCAATCGCGATATCGAAGCATCCACGGACATGCGCGACCTGTTCTCCGTGCAACTGCAGCGTCTGGCAGGACTCTCCAGCCGGATTGCTGCGTTGGTGATCCCCCAGCACTTTTCCATCACGGTGCTGGAGTGGCGGACCCTTGCCATCCTCGACTACCTCGGTGAAGCCCCGCTGGTTCGAGTAGCGAAGCATGCCGGCGTACTGAAGAGCCAGATGAGTCGACTGGTGACGAATCTGAGCAAGCGCGAACTGATCGAGCGCCAACCCAACCCGGAGGATGGACGCAGCGCCCTGCTCTGCCTGAGCCCAGCGGGCAAGGACTTGGTGCGCCGCATCCTCGACGATTCCCAGGCCCGTAACGAAGCAATGCTTGACGGGCTGTCCGGTGAGGAACGCGAGCAACTCAAGGCGCTGATGCAGCGGGTTTACGCCAACAGCCTGGCCTACTTCGGCGAGCTGAAAAAGCACACCCCCTACGACCACCCTGAAGATGAAGACCATGAGGACTGATCGATGCCTATCGATACCCGTCTGACCCGTTTGCTGGGTATCTCCTATCCGATCGTTCAGGCTGGCATGAGCTGGGCATCGAGTTGCGCGGCATTGCCGGCAGCAGTTTCCAACGCCGGCGGTCTCGGCGTCATCGCGGCGGGCCCCATGCGCCTGCCGGATCTCACAGAGACAATCCGCGAGGTCAAAGCACTTACCGACAAGCCCTTTGCGGTGAACATGCCTCTCTACCGCAAGGGTGCTGAAGAAGTTCTGGATCTACTGGTCGCCGAACGTGTCCCGGTGATTATCGCCAGCCAGGGCTCACCGAAGGCACATCTGGCACGCTTCAAGGACTACGGCGCCACTTGGCTGCACGTCGTCGCCTTCGTCGAGCACGCGATCAAGGCCAGTGCGGTCGGCGTCGACGGTTTGGTGGTGGTAGGAAGCGAAGCTGGCGGCCATCCACCGGCCAATGAAGTGAGTACCCTGGTGAATGTGCGTAGGGTGCTTCAGGAAGTCAGCATTCCCGTCGTGGCCGGTGGTGGTGTTGCCGATGGTTTCGGCATTGCTGCCCTGCTGGCCCTTGGCGCCGACGCAGTCCAGCTCGGCACCCGGTTCATGCTCAGCGAAGAAGCCAATCTGCATCCTGCCTACAAGCAGCGGGTGCTGGAGGCAGAGATTGATGAAACCGTCCTAGTAGGACGCAAGCTCCCCGTCCGTAGCCTGCGCAATGCGTTCACGGAACGCGTGGCGAACGCCGAGCGCGAAGGTCTCCCCGAACGCGACCCGGCTGCGTATGAGGCCCTGCTGGCCTCCGCAAGCCTGAAGCAAGCGTCATTTGATGGCGACATCGGCAACGGAAAAGTGGAAGCAGGCCAATCCGCCGGCCTGGTCCGCGAGCTACTTCCCGCCAGCGCCATCATGCATTCGCTGATCGAAGAACTTGAGCAGGCACTATCCCGCCTGCGCGCCATGCAATCCTGACGGGAGCCTGCACCATGACCCAAGAGCCAGTCGTTCTGACCCAAACCGCCGACGGCGTCCAGACCATCACGCTGAACCGTCCCGACAAACTCAATGCGCTGAACTTCGCCCTTACCGAAGGCCTGGTAGCAGCACTGAAGGCAGCTGATGCCGACGAAGCCGTGCGCGCGGTGATAGTCACCGGCGCCGGGCGCGGTTTCTGCGCAGGCGCCGACACCCGCGAATTCGCAGTGCTGACCCCGGACAACCAGGAACTGGTGGATCGCCGTGCCGCCCTTACCACCGAACTCCAAGGGCTGGTCAAACACATGAGCAAGCCGGTGATCGCGGCAGTGAACGGCTACGCGATGGGCGGCGGCAGTGGACTGGCGATCTCCTGCGACCTCGCACTGGCGAGCGAATCGGCACGCTTCGGCTATCCCGAAGTGAAACATGGCATTGTCGCCGCCATCGTGATGGCGGGCCTGGTCGAGCACGTAGGTCGCAAAGCGGCTTTTGAGCTGGTGGCCACTGGTCGCACAGTTGATGCAACGGAAGCAATGAAGCTGGGGCTGGTGAACCGCGTAGTGCCAGACGATGAGTTGCTGGCCGAAGCCGAGGAGCTGGCACTCGCATTGGCGGCTAACCCGCAGAACGCCATGCAAGCAACCAAGAAGATCTTCCACCAGGTGGCGGAGCTCCCCTTCAGCGAAGGACTCAAGCTTGGCCAGCAGTTGAATGCCCAGATGCGTGCCTTCCGGCAGAAGGAGCAAGTCGCATGAAACCGCTGGAAGGCATTACCGTTATCGAATTGGCGCGGGTGCTGGCCTGCCCGTTCGCCGGGATGATCCTGGCTGAACTGGGTGCCCGCGTGATCAAGGTGGAACAGCCCTTGTGCGGCGACGAGACCCGCGGCTACGAACCCTTCGTCGGTCAAGACGAACTGGTGCGAGACCAGCTGGATGAAGATGCCTTGGCAGCAGCCCTGGGCCACGAACGCAGCGCGTACTTCTACGCTTTTAACCGCAGCAAGGAATCCATCACCGTTAACCTGCGCAGCGCCGAGGGCCAAGAGGTCGTTCGTAAGCTTGTCAACAGCGCGGATGTGGTGTTGGAGAACTTCCCAGTCGGCACCCTGAAACGCTATGGGCTCGATTGGCCCAGCCTGAAGGAAATCAATTCTCGGCTGATCTATGTGTCTTGTACGGGGTTCGGCCAGACCGGCCCCTATGCAAAGAAGAAAGGCTACGACACTGTGTTCCAGGCCATGAGCGGCATCATGAGCCTGACCGGTGAGAAGGACGGGGGCCCGGTCAAGCCCGGCATCCCGGTCTCGGATCTCAGCTCCGGTCTTTGGATCGCGCTTGGCATCGTATCGATGCTGCAAGGCCGGGGTCACGACGGTGCTGGTTCCTATCTGGATTTCTCCATGCTAGACGGCCAGATCAGCCTGCTGTCGCTCGCCGCGGCCCGCTACTTCGCGCTGGACGAAGTGCCCGAGCGTCTCGGCACCGAGCATCCCGGTCGTGTGCCCTCGGCCAGCTTCCGCTGCGCTGACGGCGGCTTCGTTCACATCACAGGTGCCGACCAGCACTGGCACCCGCTGTGCGAACTCCTGGGTCTCAACGATCTGGCTCAGGACCCGAGGCTGCAGGTCAACAGCGGTCGCGTCATGCACCGCGACGAGGTCATGGCAGCCCTAAGTGAAGCCACAGGACGGATGACCCGCGACGAACTCTGCGCCGCCTGCGACGCCGCCGGGGTACCGGCAGGCCCGCTGAAGACGCTGGACGAAGTGGTAGTGGATCCCCACCTGAACGCCCGCGGTGTGTTCAGCGAGTTCGAGCACCCGGAGGGCGGGCGCTTCCCGGCGATCCGCCTGCCCTTCCAGTTCAATGGTCTGGAGAATCCGGCCCCTAGCCGTCCACCACTGCTGGGCGAGCACACCGAAGCGGTTCTGTCGGGCCTGGGCTACAGCCCCCAGCGAATCGAAGCACTGCGCACTGACGGAGCGATCTGAACATGCAAATTCTGGAGCTGGGCAGCGTAAGCCTGTCCCTCGACGAAAACATTGCCACGATCACTCTGAATCGCCCCGAGGCGCGTAACGCCCTAAATACCGGGCTCTGCCAAGACCTGCATGCCGCCATTCGTGAAGTCGGCGCACGCCAGGACGTTCATGTGGTCCTGATCCGCGCCAATGGGCCTGTGTTCTGCGCCGGTGCCGATCTGAAAGAACGCAAAGAGATGAACGAGGACCAAATCCGCGCACGGCGCATCAAGGCCTTCGCCGTCTATGCAGCACTCGAAGAACTGCCGATGCCGGTCGTAGCGGTCATTGAAGGGCCGGCCGTAGGGTCTGGCTGCGAGATTGCCGGCGCTTGCGACTTCATCGTTGCCAGCGAGGCGGCCAGCTTCCGTTACCCGGAGGCACGCTGGGGCACCGTCGGCGCCACCCAACGTCTGCCACGCATCGTCGGCCGCCGAATCGCCAAGGAACTGATGTTCACCGGTCGCGAAGTGTCCGCGCGGGAAGCCGTAGAGATTGGACTGGTCAACCAGGTACGCCCTGCCGAGGAGTTTCCTGACTTCGTCATGGAACTGGCCCGCAGCATTGCAGCGGCACCAGGTGCAGCCATGCGCAGCGCCAAGCGCACGATAGATCGTGGCGTCGACGACAGCCGATTTGGAGCGCTCGCCCATGAAATCCTGGCAATCGAGGAGAACCTCAACCAGGGAACATGGCGCGCCGGTATGACTTCGTTTTCGTGAGGACAGATGATGACTGCAAATGCTTCCCCGCTTCCCGGTCCGCTCTGGTCCGTCCTCAAGGACATCGCCAGCCGGCACCCCGACAATGATGCACTGATAGCCGAAGATGGTCGCTTGAGTTACAGCGCCTTGGTCAAGCAGGTCGAGACGACGGCAAAGGGCATGCTCGCCCTCGGCCTTCAGCGCGGTGATCATATCGGCGTGTTGATGGGCAACTCCGTGCAGTGGGCAGTGATCTGGTATGCGGCAGCCTCCATTGGTCTTGTCTGCGTGCCGTTCAATACCCGCTTTCGCACAGAGGAACTTGGCTACGGTCTGGCCCACGAGGACGTGCGCGCCCTCTTCTGCGTCGACCGTTTCCTGGGGAAGATTGACTTCAGCGCCATGATCCGCGAGATCGAGCCAGCCATCGACCAAGCGCTTCCCGGCAAGGCCCTGCCCCTGCTGCGACATGTGGTCGTATTTGGGGAGAACGTTCCGGCAGGCGCTATAAGCGAAGAGCGTTTCCTCAGTCTCGGGAAGGGTATTGGCGTTGCAGAACTGGGCCAGGCGCGTAACCAGGTGCAACAGGACGATACCCTGTTAATTCAGTTCACCTCCGGCACCACCGCGTTCCCCAAGGGCGTGATGCTCAGCCATGCTTCCATGTTGGGTGTCGCGAAGTCCGTGGCGGAACGCATGGGCGTGCGTCACGAAGACCGCTACTTCAGTCCCCGCCCCTTTTACCATGTGGCCGGCAGCACCATGTCGCTGCTCGTGGCACTGGTGCATGGCGCTACCCTGGTAACCGCTGCCACCTTCGACCCCGCACAGGCGCTGGAGATCATGAGCCGGGAACGCTGCACGCTGACCTCAGGCAACGACACCATGTTCCTGATGCTGCTCGCCGACCCGAGCTTCGAAGAGAAGAAACTGTACTTACGTGGTGGCTGGGCCGCCGCCAGCCCGCAGATCCTCCAGGATGTAGTCGACAAGATGGGAGCAGCGGAAATCTGCAATGCCTATGGCCTGTCCGAGGCATCTCCCAACATCGTCATATCCGACTATCGCGAGCCGCTCGAATATCGCTTGGACGGCTCCATGAAGCCCCACGAAGGTCTGCAGGTTGAAATCCGCGACCCGGCTACCGGTGAAGCATTGCCGCCAGGCCAGCCGGGCGAGATTTGCGCCAGCGGCTGGAGCCTGATGAAGGGCTACTACAAGCTGCCCGAGCAGACCGATTCGGCCCTGCGCGACGGCTGGCTGCACACAGGAGATCTCGGTGTACTTTCCGCCGACGGCCGCTTGCGCTTCGTTGGCCGACTCAAGGATATGTTCCGCGTCGGTGGCGAAAACGTGTCCCCACTTGAAGTGGAACAGGTGCTGTTGAAACACCCGGCCGTCGAATTGGCGCAGGTGATTGGTGTGCCGGACGCCCGACTTGGGGAGGTTCCCGCAGCCTACGTCACTTTGAAGCACGGTGTTGCGGCATCGTCGGATGAGCTCATCTGCTTCTGCAAGCAGCGGTGTGCCAACTTCAAAGTTCCGCGTTTCCTGGCCATCGTCGAGGACTTCGAAAGCATTGGTATGACTGGCTCCAGCAAAGTCCAGAAAGGGCGCCTGCGAGAGCATGCAGTCAAGCACTTTGGCTTGGGCTGAACAGAAGCTGAAGTTTGGCCAGCCCCCGAAAGGGGGCTTTTTCGTCACTCGTTAGAAGTCTCGATGTCTGCTTATGGCCGATTTCTGTCAGCTAACACCGGCAGCTCTGAGTCGATCCTGTAGAAAACCTCACACGAACCGAAGTGCGCGTAAGGTGTGGTAGTCGGCCTGCCCTCCCCCCGCCGACACCCGCCTGATTACTAAGGCGGCTTGCGGTGATCTCGAGTTGGTTTTTCTGCCTGGCTTTGTCTTCAGCCAGGCAGAGGTGATGCTGCTCGGTCTGCGCCATCCCGGTGAATTCACGGACGACCTGTTTGCGCCGTTGCAGTCGGAGCGATCCAGCCAAGCGATGGCGGTGATGGACGCTCTCAACGCACGCTGGGGTCGGGACCAGTACGTCCGGGTGGGGTGTCCGTAGCCCAGCTTGGGGAATGCGACGTGAGTTGATGAGTCCTAAGAAGCTTCGATTCGCGACGGCTTCGGAAGGGTAGCTTCAGGCCCACCTTGACTTGCTCGAAAAACGAAGCAAAAACTTCCTAATATCAATCACACAAAAAAGTACTGGACCCTGGAGAACCATTTTTAAGTATTTTATATTTTTAGACTACCCAGCAAATATTCCATTGCTACTTGCACGCACATTCGAAACAAAAATCATCCCAACAAAAAATCAAGATACCACTTCCAAAATCAGTATTTACACAATCTACTTAAGTGCTTGATTTTACTCGCATTTCACGATACCCGCAGAAGAGACTCACTATCCCCATGCTTAGGCAATCAATTTACCATGCAAGGCAAGACTACTTAGCAAGATAATTCTGAAGAAAATTGGGTAATGATTTTTTTCACTTGAAGCACCATCTTCTCCTTCAGCCGCCACAGCCTGAAAACAATAAATATAAATATAAATATAAATATATTAATTAAATACTGCTTAAGTCCATCAAGGACAATACTCTCCCCTTGCGGGAGGCAGTTCAGTCCTTCCTGCCGGCTTTTTGAGGCCTATCACACACTTCCAGTCAGCACTCAATTGGGTTCTTTGGTACTCGGCGATAGCCCTTAACAGACGTTCTCCCCTGAAATGAGGAAATAAGCACGCCGGTGAAGCTCACCCGACTTTAATGGAAAGCCAGACCCGCTGTGTCGCCATTGCGGGGGCCAATATGGCTACATAGCGTCGTCCGGGCGATAGGTAAAATGACTGACATCGCCCAGACTGGCTTCACAGTGAGGGAAGGAATACCGATATGAACTATCTAGCGATAGTGAACGGATTAAACATACGGAATATTGGCTAACGGCACAGCGTTGTTCTGAGTCAACGCAATCAATTCGAGAATGTGACCCGCCTGACAGGCGTAGCATGCCCGTGGATCTACTATTGAGATAGCCTGCCCCCAAACTGAGACTCGGGGAAAGTCAAACGTAGTTTTCTACTTCGGCTTTGTCCCGTTCATAGTTCACACTCACCAGCAAGAAGCGCCATCCTCCATCAGCACAGAGGACTTCGTGCCTTCGTAAACAGACGCTGTCGTTCCAAACCTTATGCTCGTGCTCGCGTCGAAGCACAGCTTTTGTTCGTAGAGCCTACGCAGTTGAGTTCTCGTCTGTCATACGCTGCTCCTTTCGCTGGTGCTGGTGCCAGACGTCTTACTGGTGGCCAATGCACGATACACAGTCGCTTGGCCAACTCCTACCTGCTGGGCAATCCTGGCTTTGGGCACACCTTCACACGCCAGGCGCAATATGGCGGCCCGTTTGTCCTCGTGGATGGGCTTGCGCCCCTTGTACTTGCCGGCCTTCTTCGCTTTGGCAATCCCCTCGCGCTGTCGCTCGAGCATCATGGTTCGCTCCCACTCGGCCACCCCGCCCAATACGGTCAAAATCAGCCTACCGGTGGGTGTACTGGTATCCAGGCCCAGATTGAGGATCCTCACCTCGACCATCTTCAACTCCAGTCGGCGCAGGATCTGGAGCAAGTCCCCGATCGAGCGGGCCAATCGGTCAAGCTTTGTGACTACGAAGGTGTCTCCCTCTCGGGAAAACTCAATCGCCGCATCTAACTGGGCACGATGAGCAACGGATGACACCTGTTCCTGGAAAATCTTTTCACAACCGCACTGTTTCAGTTCACGCAGTTGGGCCTCAAAGCCAGCTTCTTGCTCAACGGTTGAGGTGCGGGCATAACCTATTTCCATCGTTCTTCTCCCACATACGTTTTAGATCCGGTGATAGCTCCCCTCTCAAAAAGCAAACCCCACTTATATGGGAGGTTTCGTCCTGACTTTTCTTGCAATCACATGAGCCAGGCCTATCGATAGACTAGAGAGGAACGAAAACCAGAAAACCCTTACTAATGACATATCCAATCACCTCACACCCCAACCAATAAAGTTTATAAATTTCAACAACCAGAAACCACATACCAACAAAGAATCTTCTAGATGGTTTTGCGATACATCACAAAACAAAACAACAGCATAAACTCACTAACACATAATCAAATAACCAGAACCCCAACCACACTTTTTAAGCATAAGAGCACCAAGCAAACAACGACAAACCCATTCGCCACTTCTACCCCATCCAAAATCCCATATGTACAATGCACAAGCCACCTAGCAAGACTTTCTTAATACATCTTAAGGTTCAAGAAATCGCTGATTAATCGCGACCTAGAAGAACTCCATATCGATCGCAAACATACTCCTTCGCCCTCGCCTTCGATATATTCCCCCAAGAGCATCCACTAGATCTAAGTGTTAGAGATCCAAGCATATAGAGCCGTTGCTGAGGGATGTCGAGTTGGCAGCCAACCCTCGCCCCCTGCATTGATTGCCCGAGGCTAGTAAAAGACATTTTGAGAGGCGGTATTTACCGTGCTGATTCTGTGGACCCAACGACAGCACGTCTCCGCAGCCCCTCTTGCGCCACCTAGGTCTGGATCTCTGTGCGTTTACAAAGAGCTGGGACGATGACCACGTATGGCTCTGGGTTCATGAATCCGGGTGAAGCCGAATGCCACCCTACATGTAATGATGATCAATCGCATTTATCGTATATTGATGAAAATCGATATACTCAGCATTTACGTGGCCTGCAGAGGTATTTTCATTTTTTTTTAGGCAAGAATGAAGATCGTGGTACAGACTTTCTAGTAGGCGCTAAGCACAACAGGAGGAAACAGCAACAGCACTTCCTACCCATACCCCCAAAGAAATAGAAGTCATAGCAATACTTGTTGGCGTTTATGTAGCACAAGCAACATAAAGACTCGCCAACACCATCTATTCGAGCCCCCGAAAAAACTTAACGCCGACCATTAATAATTGACAGTGAAACTCGATATTACCGTGGAGTTTGTCGATGAATATCAAGGATGAGACCGCTGTGAAACTAGAAAAACCTACTGACGAAATGGCCGTCAAGGAAATCGAGGTGGGTACCTCCGCCTTTGACTACTTGCTGAGCGAACCCAGTGCTCGAGGCCTCCAATACCGTAAATCTACACTTGACTACGATGCCTTGGCCGTGGCCTACAACAACACTAAGGCAGGCAATTTGCTTATGGTTGCGTTGCCAAACCGCCCCTCCCCTAGCAACCTTCGCAAAACTCTCGCTGACCGAGCGTTGACAGCGCACGATTACCGCTTGATTCGTCCCACAGTCGACGAGCAAGGCCGGCGTTACCCGAAAACTAATCGCCCGCTGGTGTTACAGCGCCTCTCTGACAAGCAAATGCGAATCATTCTTAAATTCGCTACTGCTGTTGCTGAAAACATGGCTAAGGAAGCTGCGCAACGCGGATCTTCTTATGACTTCGCACAATCTGAAATCCCATAAAAACTCCGAGCTTTCCTAATAGCTATAGCAATTGGCAGACGCTTAATAACCCTCGAGTTTAAGCTTTGATGCCGAAATTCTTACCCAAAATTCAGGACGGAATTCTGACAAAAAGTTCATTCACCTTTACCAAACAATCTTTCCATTCATCCATGCAATCTTCAGTAGCCGGAGAGTAGAGTAGCACCCAAAACAATAAAATAACGAAAACTAATACCTATAAAAATATCCGGGTGGCGCATAGCATTTATCAATGCTGACCAAATATCCCGCAATTCCTCCAACTTAAATTAAAACCCTCACCGAATGCTTGGATAGCTACGCTCCCGGCTGGCTCGTCTATTGCACTTAGATTTGTGATCTATAGGTATTAAAAAGTGCAAATAACGACATGCCACTGGAGTCAACTATCAGCTGCATAGAAATCATCAAATAATTGAGAGGTTAATATGTTCTACCACTATTACCAACGCTCTGAGCATGGTACATGGACGGTATTGCAATGCTCTTCCGGGGCTAACCCGGTAGAACTGGCGAAGGCCAGTGGCGCGAAAAAGCTGACAATTTTGGCGCTGAATCAACCGGTCGCCGACGGCAATGATCCCGATGAGCCGTGCAACCGCGACAAGATCTCCTACCGTGGGCCGCTGTACTTCGACATCGACTGCAAGCACGACCTGCCACAGGCGATCCGCAGTGGTCAGGAAATGGTCGACAAACTGATCAAGATGGGGGTGCCGAAGCAGTTGATTCAGGTCTACCTGTCCGGCTCCAAGGGCGTGCACGTCCTCGTTCCCGAAAGCTTGTTCACCGGCGGGCGTTACACCCTGCGGCTGCCGGAAATCTACAAAGAGATGGCCCGTGAGCTGGTCGTGACGGGGCTCGACTTTGCGGTTTACTGCGGTGGCCGGGGCAACTGCTTCCGCATTGCCAACCTTCAGCGCGCTGATGGCAATTACCGCGTGCCAGTGACTGTAGACGAACTGCGGCTGCTGGACGAGCCGACCTACCGTGAATGGGTGAAAGGCCCGCGTAAGGTCGAGTTCGACGATCCTAAAGGGCTGGTGGTGCACGAGTTGAGGGAGCTCTTTGAGGAATGCAAGAAGCGCGTCAACACCAAAATCAAGACGGTGATCATCACCGACTCGTCAGAGTTGGAAAAAATCCGTGAGACGGTACCCGCTTGCATTCATATGCTGTGCGATGGCAAGGACATCAAAGGCGACGCCAACTTCAACCAGATTGCGACTCAACTCGCCGCCTATATCGTGCGCGCTGGTGTGCCACCGACCGACGCCGACAGCCTCGTCTCCCGCATGGCTAACAACAACAAGTCGAGTATGTACAGCACGCCGAACATGCGCCACGATCATATCGAAGCGCAGATTCGCTACGTCGAGCACACGCCCCGTTACAGCTTTGGTTGCAATCCGATTCGCGCCCTGCTGAGCAAGCGCCCCTGTGACGGCTGCCCGATTTCGGGAGGTGCCAACGAAGCTGGTGACAACGACCTCAACTTCAAGGTCGTGGCCCTGGAAGACGGCTATTACATGAAGTCCGGCGACAACCACCATCGCCTCACCAACTTCCTCCTGCAGCCCCTCGACGTGTTCATGGAGCAGCAGGAAGACGGCACCACCGCGCGCCGCATGGCGACCCGGATGAAGGTGACGCAGGGCGGGGGCGATGTCGGCACAGTGCTGTTCAAGGAGGACTCCTTCCTCACCCGCCTCGCCTTCTCCCGCGAGTTCAAGGGCCTGGAAAACGTGTCGTTCCAGGGCACCGACCTCGATGTACAACGCATCTATGTAGCGATTATGCAGCAGCAGGAGGAGCAAACCGTGGGCGAGGTTTATCAGGCGTACACCTGTGGGGTTCACCTCAATTTCCTCGACGATTTCCCGCTGTTCACCTACGTCGAGCCCGACATGAGCACCAACTCGGTGCGGGTTCAGGGCACTCACCAATACCTCGGCACCCTGCAGGCGCGGCCGTTCTTCTCGAAGACCGCCAAGTGCGAGAAGGGGGACGCCGAAGTGGACAACGCACTGTCTCACCTGCTCCAGATCAATCAGAAGTATGAGGTCGGTATGCTGCTTGGCTGGACCACCGCCGCTCACTTCAAGACCCACCTGATGCACCTGTTCAGCCAGTTCCCGGTGCTTTCTCTGTGGGGCAGCGCCGGCTCGGGCAAGTCGATGACGGCGGGCTTGATCACCTGGTTGAACGGCACCGACTACATGCAGCAGGACAGCGGCGTCAGCGCCCCGTCGACCTCCCACTTCGGCATGCTCGACTACCTGTCCGGCACCACGACCGTGCCGCGCATCATCGAAGAGTACAACAAGAGCAAGATGCCCAAAGGCCGGTATACGGATATTGGCGAGCGCATCAAGCAGGCGTGGAACGGTGAAGCCACGACGAAGGGGCGTCCCGGTGGAAACAACCTGGGTCGCATTAATGCCCAGTCAGTTCCCATCCCTTTGAGTGCACCGGTAATTGTCATTTCGGAGCAAGAGATCGAAATGCCAGCGATTCAGGAACGCAGCATTCGCGTCCATCTGACCAAGGTCGGACGGGGCGGTTACGGCGGTGAACACTTCCGGATTGCCAAAGATAACCGCAAACACTTGCGTCGTCTGGGTAAGGCGATCATGGAAAACGCACTCGCTACTAAGCTGGAGGATCTCAAGCATCTGATGGACAAGGCAGCCGAACTGCTCCCAGCTGACTTGGACGACCGTCCGCGTTACTCGCAGCAAGTCGTCTTGGTGGGTCTGTGGAAACTCCATGAAGTCTGTGTGCAATTGCACCTGTTACAAGCGCTGACTGTACTTGATCCCGTGATCAAGGCGGTAGTTGACCGCTCTGTTAATGAAGGCGACAACAACGTTCAGAGCGAGATTGACCTGGTCATGCAGGAACTCATGGTGCTCATCGCGATTTCGCTCGCCGCCGAGGAATCTAAGGTGGATCAGGTCTATCTCCGCGCCGGCCAGCATTACATCCTGACACCAGAATATCTGATCCTTGATCCCGTATTGGCGCATGCCAGCTACACAGGCTACTGCTCGGTCACCAAGCGCAGCGCACCAGTAATTGGCAATCTCAAGCAGTTCCAGAAACTGATTCAGGAAGAGCCATATTTCGTTAAGTACGAGCCGTATGCCGGTATGGCCGGCGGGCGGGAGATGCTCTTCTTGTCCTTGAAGATGCTGAAAGAAGCGGGTGTAGACATCAGCCTGATGGGTTGTGGCGGGGAAGTGTGAATCCGAAACCGGCGCGTCATAAACGCATTAAGACCAGCTCTTTGTAACGATTACAGCTTTAACCTAGGTGGATAAGGAGACACAAGAATGAATCAAACAAGTCCCATTACCCCTATCGCCGTTAGCGTCGAGGACAGCACTCGCTACTCCGGCCACACCCGCTCCGCGACCTATGAAGCCATTGCCAAGGGGGAACTGATTTCGTTCAAATCTGGAAAACGCCGCCTGATTCTCATCAAGGAATTGGAGGCTTGGTTAAACCGCCTCGCAAAAGAAAACGCCCGGTAGACGGCTACGCCATCCAAGGCAACTGATCGATCGCCCTTCACCAACACACCGTTGGTGAAGGGTGATCACCTACGATTCGCAACTTATCGCCCCTCCCAGCACAAGGCTGAGTCAGCCGACGCCCTCCTCCTTTGGTACGACCGGACACCGCACTTCCTGAAACGCAGAGTCCTGCACAGACTCAACCAAAAACCGCCCTCTGCCAGTGTTCCTCACTCACGATCGCAAGCGGTGCGCCGGCTTCACGAAGCTCAACGGCTTTCTTGATCTTTGTACCGTAGGTGCTGTGCAACCACTGTTCATTGCCGATGGCGCCAACCACCAGATAATGGATCTTCTTGCTAACTCCCGCGCCAATTTGGCCGCCACGGTCGATGACCAGCGATTCGCAACTCTTGCGTGGACCGTAGGCCATGACGCCGGTAAACACGAACAGGCGACCGTTCCACTGGAGTTCCGGAGCCGGCCTGCAGAGCGGTAGATCAGTGGGCGGGGCAAAGGCATTGTCGCTGGCGCGAGGCCGGGAATTGCTCAAGCCGGCGAAATTGCGCAAGGTGGTCAGCAGTTCGGCTGCTTCCTCTGCATCAAGGACGCCGTCAGCGAGCATGTCGGAAAGGCGGCGGTAGAGAAGGTTGATTACTGGATCATCCAGGTGTGCAAGATTGCTTGCGATCCAGTTCTCCAGAAACTCGGCCTCCTGCTGGTTAATCCGTCCGTCCGCAGTGATGCCAGCGGCAAGACCCACCAAGGCATCGGCGGAGCGTCTGTCGATACGAGCCTCATGGAAGAAGCGGCTGTTCTCAAACTCCCCGTGCAGATCAACCATTGTTCTCTCCTTCGTCTGCACTTTCCTGCGGCTCAGCCAGCTTTGCAACGTCAGGCGTAAAGGTCACGACCATACCGGTAGCGGAGCACGTAAGGGTGACTTCAGCCTCCAGGTCGATTTCCAAGTCTTGGCCACGCAAGCCCTGCCATTGGGCAAGATAGGAGAGTGCGCCGAACTTTTCCTTCTTCTTCAGCTGTCGCGCGACTCCACCTTTCCAATGTAGGGGCGGCAGTTCTCCAGCTTTGCAGCGCGCGGCCAACTCAGGACTCTGGGCGGCCAGTGTGCGGCCAATTTCCCAGCACTTGATCAAGCCACGGTCGGGCCCTTGCCAGGTTTCTTCCCAGCTCCGCTTTGGACGGTCAGGTTCCGTAGAAGGATGACGAATGAGGGAGGTACCTACCATGGTGATCTCCGCTGTCCATGCACTTTGGGCATTCTGCCATCACGCTAAGCCAGCAATCTACAGCTGCACCTAGCTGAATGCATTGATCAAAACTTAGAACAGCGCCGCGAGCGCCAGGCCGTGGGCATCGACAACGTCAAGGCTGAAGGGAAGTACAAGGGGCGCCCGGTGGATGCCGATCTGCAAAAGCGGGTCACGGAGCTGCTGAAGGCAGGCTTGGGTATCCAGGCCACGGCGCGCCATGCTGATTGCAGTACCACCACAGTGCTGCGCATTCGCGACACCCAGGCCTGATCGACCGGCGTGTCCGAAGCGCTGCCATAGAGGAGCGTGGGAAATGTCGAATCCAGATCCGATTGCTGAGCAGTTCAAGCGAATCCGGGCGCTGCTGATGGAGCTCAGTACTGCGAGCGGTCAACTCGCCGAGCTCTTCGAGGGGCGCGCCCACCAAAACTTGCCTGAGACGCTGACCGAGCCCCAGATGGCGACTCACCTGGGGATAACGAAGCGAGCTATTCAAGGGCGAAGGAGTCGCGGTCAAATCCCGCCCGAGGTCTGCCAGAAGGTTAGGTCTACCTGGTTCTACAGCCTGCGGAGATACGAGGACTGGCTCAAGTCATTGTGGCCGCCAACCCCGACCATTCCGCCAGTGCGGCGCGCCCCGAGAAAGAGGCCATTTCACATCAGGATCAAGTAATTCCTGCTGGTACGCTGCTGGTACACGAAAAGGCTGCTGGTAGATGAATTGGCTGAAAGGCGCGGAATATATGGCGTCCCAGAGTGGGTTCGAACCACCAACCTTCCCCTTAGGAGGGGGATGCTCTATCCAATTGAGCTACTGGGACGCGGGGCTTGCCAATTGCTGGCAAGGTCCGGAGGACGGGCGGCATGTTAGCGACGTCCGCGCGTTTTGTCATGCCTCGCGGGACCAGTGTCCCGCGAGGCGTTCACCTCAGCGGCCGAAGCGTTCTTCGGCCAGGCGATCCGCCACGGCGGTGGTGGTGCGGCCTTCGCTGTCGGCGCGAACGAAGATTTCCCGCAGGGTCTCGCCGATGCCTTCGACGTGCTGGCGCAGCGCGGTTTCGCTGCCGTTGCTGCGCTCGTACCAGACGTCGATGATGCCGCCGGCATTGATGGCGTAGTCCGGTGCATAGAGGGTGCCGCGACGGCGCAGCTCCTCGGCCAGGCCGGCGTCGGCCAGCTGGTTGTTGGCGGCGCCGGCGATGATGGGTGCGCGCAGGGCTTCGAGGGTCTGCGGGTTGATGATGCCGCCCATGGCGCACGGCGCGAAGACGTCCACATCGAGGCCGTAGATTTCGTTCTGCCCTACCACCTGGGCGCCCAGTTGCTCGGCGGCCTTGCGGGCGTTGGCTTCGTGGATGTCGCAGACCCAAAGCTGGGCGCCCGCGTCCTTGAGGTACTGCGCGAGGCTGAAGCCCACCTGGCCAACGCCCTGGATGGCCACGCGCAGGCCGGTCAGGTCGTCGCGGCCGAGTCGGTGCTTGGCCGCCACACGGATGCCGACGAAGGTGCCGTAGGCGGTGGACGGCGACGGGTTGCCGTCACGCACGCCGCCGCCCAGGGCTTCGCGGGTGCCGGCGCCGGCCACGTGGCGGCTGCGCTCGGCCATGATGCGCATCTCGGTGACACCGGTACCGGAGTCGGCGGCGGTGATGTAGCGGCCACCCAGGCTGTCGACGAAATCGCCCATGGCCTGGAACAGCGCTTCGCTCTTGTCGCGGTGCGGGTCGCCGATGATCACGGCCTTGCCGCCGCCCAGCGGCAGGTTGGCCAGGGCGGATTTGTAGGTCATGCCACGGGACAGGCGCAGCACGTCGCGCAGGGCCTGCTCGTCGTTCAGGTAGGGCCACATGCGGCAGCCGCCGAGGGCCGGGCCGAGGTTGCTGTTGTGGACGGCAATGATGGCCTTGAGGCCGGTGGCCTTGTCGTGGCCGAAGACCACCTGCTCGTGATGATCGAACTCGACATGGGTGAAGACGGACATGGAGGTACCTCTGATTCGGTAGAGATGTGTTTCAAGTCGAAGAGCGCCCTCTCCCCCGGCCCCTCTCCCGCAAGCGGGAAAGGGGGGAGGTCTGAGGGCGTAATTGGGTTCAGGCCGCCGGGTCGAACAGGTGCAGTACCTGGATTTCGCTGGCGGTGAGGCGGGCGCGGAGTTGCTTCTCGTGCTCGCGGACCTTGGCCAGGGCGCGTTCCTTCACCGGACCGTAGCCACGGATCTGCTCCGGCAGTTCGGCAAGGGCTACGGCGGTGGCGTAGTTGCTTGGCTTGAGTTCCTTGATGAGCAGGTCGACCGTGGCTTCGTACCCGGCGATCAACTCACGCTCGACCTTGCGCTCCTCGCTATGGCCGAAGGGATCGAAGGCGGTGCCACGCAGGAACTTGAAGCGCGCCAGCACGCCGAACGCCTTGAGCATCCAGGGGCCGAAGCGGCGCTTGCGCGGTTCGCCGGTGACCGGGTCGGGCTTGGCCAGCCACGATGGCGCCAGATAGAACTCCAGATGGAAGTCACCCTCGAACTGGGCTTCGAGCTGCTTGCGGAAGGCATCGGCGCTGTAGAGGCGCGCCACTTCGTACTCGTCCTTGTAGGCCAACAGCTTGGCGTAGTAGCGGGCAACGGCGCGGCTGAGGGCCTTGTCTTCGCTGCTGTCGGCCTGACGCACGCGCTCCACCAGGGCGCGGTAGCGCTCGGCATAGTCGGCGTTCTGGTAGGCACGCAGGTGATCGGCGCGGTGCTGGACGATCTCTTCCAGGGTCTCGCAGCGCGGTGCTTCCACTTCAGCCGGTTTGGCCAGCTTTTCCACCGCCACGAGGTCGTGGGCGGCGCGGCGGCCCCAGAGGAACGCCTGCTGGTTGAGAGCGACGGACACACCGTTGAGCTCGATGGCCTTGTCGATGGCCTCGGCGGAGATCGGCACCAGACCGCGCTGGTAGGCGAAGCCCAGCATGAACAGGTTGGTGGCGATGCTGTCGCCCAGCAGGCGGGTGGCCAGGCGGGTGGCGTCGACGAAGTGGGTCTTGGCACTGCCGACCGCTTCTGCCAGCGCGTCGCGCATGGCCTGGCCGGGCACCTGGGCATCGGGATTGCGGGTGAACTCGGCGGTCGCGGCCTCATGGCTGTTGACCACCGCGTGGGCGATGCGGTCGTTGAGCTTGGCCAGGGCCTCTTCGCTGGCGGCCACCACCAGATCGCAACCCAGCAGCAGATCGGTCTCCCCAGCGGCGATGCGCACGGCGTAGATATCGTCCTGCTTGGCGGCAATACGGATGTGGGTGATCACCGGACCGAACTTCTGCGCCAGGCCGGCCTGGTCGAGTACGGTGCAGCCCTTGCCTTCGATGTGCGCGGCCATGCCGAGCAACGCGCCGACGGTGGTCACGCCACTGCCGCCAACGCCCGGCAGGAGGATGTTCCAGGGACGCTCCAGGCTCGGCTGGCGCGGCTCCGGCAGCGCCACGAAGAGCGCCTTGGCACCGGCAGCTTCGGGCTTGCGCAGGCTGCCGCCATGCACGGTGACGAAGCTCGGGCAGAAGCCTTCGACGCAGGAGAAGTCCTTGTTGCAGGCGTTCTGGTCGATCTGGCGCTTGCGGCCCAGTTCGGTTTCCAGCGGCAGCACGGACAGACAGTTGGATTTGACGCTGCAGTCGCCGCAACCTTCACACACAGCCGGGTTGATGAACGCGCGCTTGGCCGGGTCCACCAGCTTGCCGCGCTTGCGGCGGCGACGCTTTTCGGTGGCGCAGGTCTGGTCGTAGATCAGCACCGACACGCCCTTGAACTCGCGCAGCTCGCGCTGCACGGCATCCAGTTCGCGGCGATGGTGGAAGGTGACGATGGGCGCGAAGGTATCGCGAGTCGGGTACTTCTCCGGCTCGTCGGTGACCAGGGCGATGCGTTTCACCCCTTCGGCGAAGACCTGCTGGCTGAGCTGGTCGACGCGCAGCTCGCCGTCGATGGGCTGGCCGCCGGTCATGGCCACGGCGTCGTTGTAGAGGATCTTGTAAGTGATGTTGACCCCGGCGGCGACGGCAGCGCGCAGGGCCAGTTGGCCGGAGTGGAAGTAGGTGCCGTCACCCAGGTTCTGGAAGATGTGCGGGGTATCGGTGAAGGGGGCCTGGCCGATCCAGGTGGCGCCCTCCCCGCCCATCTGGGTGTAGGTGTCGGTGTTGCGGTCCATCCACTGGGTCATGTAGTGGCAGCCGATACCGCCCTGGGCGCGGCTGCCCTCGGGCAGTTTGGTGGAGCTGTTGTGCGGGCAGCCGGAGCAGAAGTGCGGCGTGCGGGTGGTCGTGTGCTTGGGCGCGGCCAGGGCTTTTTCCTTGGCGGCGAGGAAGGCCAGGCGGGATTCGATCTGCTCGCTGGAGTAGATGGGCGCCAGGCGCTTGGCGATGACGCGGGCGATCATCGCCGGGGTCAGTTCGCTGAGGTTGGGCAGCAGCGACACGCCGTCTTCGTCGAACTCGCCCACGACGCGCGGGCGCTTGTCCACGGGCCAGTTGTAGAGCTGGCCGGTGACCTGGTCCTCGATGACGCTGCGCTTCTCTTCCACCACCAGGATTTCATCCAGGCCTTCGGCGAATTCGTGGACGGAGACGGGCTCCAGCGGCCAGCTCATGCCGACCTTGAGCACCCGCAGGCCGACCTTGGCGCACAGCTCTTCGTCCAGCCCCAGGTCATTCAGGGCCTGGCGCACGTCGAGGTAGGACTTGCCGGTGGTGATGATGCCGAGGCGCGGGCTGGGCGAATCCAGCATCACCTGGTTGAGGTTGTTGGCACGAGCGAAGGCGCGGGCGGCGTAGATCTTGTACATGTTCAGGCGCTTTTCCTGCGCCAGGGGCGGGTCCGGCCAGCGGATGTGCACGCCGTCTTCCGGCAGGACGAAGTCTTGCGGAATCTGCACATCCACGCGCAGCGGGTCCACTTCCACCACTGCGGAGGAGTCGACGTTCTCGGCGATGGTCTTGAGCGCCACCCAGCAACCGCTGTAACGCGACAGCTCCCAGCCGATGATCCCGTAGTCGAGGATTTCCTGGACGTTGGACGGGTTCAGCACGGGAATGGAAGCGCCGATGAAGGCGTGCTCGCTCTGGTTGGCGATGCTGGAGGATTTGCAACCGTGGTCGTCGCCGGCCAGCAGCAGGACGCCGCCATGGGGCGATACGCCGGCGGAGTTGCCGTGCTTGAAGACGTCGCCGCAGCGATCAACACCCGGACCCTTGCCGTACCACATGGAAAACACGCCGTCGTAGCGGGCACCAGGGAACAGGCTCGTCTGCTGGCTGCCCCAGCAGGCGGTGGCCGCCAGTTCTTCGTTGACGCCGGGCTGGAAGTGGACGTGGTTTTCCTTGAGGAAGGCCTTGGCTTCCCAGAGGCTCTTGTCGAGGTTGCCGAGCGGCGAACCGCGGTAGCCGGAGATGAAGCAGGCGGTGTTCAGGCCGTGGGCCTTGTCGCGTTGCTTCTGCAGCATCGGCAAGCGGGTGAGTGCTTGGGTGCCAGTGAGGTAGAGGTGACCGGTTTCGAGGCGGTATTTGTCATCCAGGCGGATCTCGGCCAGAGACATGCAGGCGCTCCTTTTATTTTTATGGCGACCTTGATGGCAACGGTGGGTGCCATCTTGTGTTCAGCCCGAAGCAGGATCGCTGCGTCGGACAGGTGCAAAGACTATGACCGGACAGTGCTGATTTTTTCTTTCTATTTTCGGGCTCCAACGCCAGACTTGCGCATGATCCTTCCAACAAAAACAAAATTTCGGACTGACTCATGCAAAACTCTCTGAGCCCCATCGACCGCAAGATTTTGCGCCTGCTGCAGCACGATGCCGACCTTTCCGCTGCCGAAGTAGCCGAAAGGGTTGAGCTGTCGCAGTCACCGTGCTGGCGGCGGATTCATCGGATGCAGGAGGAAGGGCTGATCGAACGCAAGGTGGCCCTGCTCAACCCGAAACTGCTGGGCTTCTCCATCACGGTGTTCGTCAACATCAAGCTGTCCGCCCACGGCCGCAACAATCTCACCGAGTTCGAAGAGGCCATCGTCGGTTATCCGGAAGTGCTGGAGTGCTACACCATGGCCGGCGGCTCGGACTACCTGTTGAAGGTCGTGGCCAAGGACATCGCCAGCTACGAGCGTTTTCTGCGGGACCAACTGTTGCAGCGACCCCACGTGCTGGAGGCGCACTCGAACATCGCCATGAGCGAGGTCAAGCGCACCACGGAGCTGCCGCTGGATTGAGAGCTGCTTTTAACGCCGCGGGGGCCGACGCGCAGCAGATCGTAAAGAGGTTCTGAGGCTCAGGCCGAGTCGGGCCAGGCCGCGGGCCGGTGCTCTTCTATGAGCCGCAGCAGGCGCTGGCAGGTCTCGGCGAGGGAGCCTGAATTATCCAGCATGCAGAGGTCGGCGTTCTCGCCGGCCAGCAAGGTGTCGGCGAATCCGGTGTTGCGAGCCAGACGGGCCTCGATCTCCTCCGCCGATTCACGGCCGCGAGCGTGAAGACGCCGACGCAGCACCTCATCCTCGACCGTCAGCAACACCGCCAGCAGGTGCGGGTAGCGCCGACGAGCTTCAGGCAGGTAGCCACGGGAGCCGTTGACCAGCACGTCGTCGCCTCCTTCCAGCCAGTCGTCGATAAGGCGGGGAATGCCGTAGGACAGGCCATTTGCGTACCAGCTCATGGCGAAGTCGCCGCGCTCCTCGCGTTCAGCGAAAGCTTCGGGACTGACCGCCTCGGCCAGCTCTCCCTTCGCTTCCGCAGATCGGGTGATGACCCGACGTGCTACGCGGCAGCCCTGAGCGCCCGCGTGCTCTCGCACGGCATCGAGCAGGCTGTCTTTGCCGGAACCGGAAGGGCCTATCAGGTAGATGAGCCTGCCTTTCATGGGTGCACCTGTAGGAAGGGTAATGGCCATGGGCCACGGCCGGAATTCGACGCAAATCACAGATGAAAATTTTGAACCGCTTTCATGACAGCGCAAAGGATTCTTTTGCCCAAGGCATGGTCTGACAACTGCAACTAACCTTTAGCGTGATGGCCAGAAAGCATCATCCTGCCTTCATGGACCTTTAATCGGGCTTCGAGGGGCAATGCGGCTGTCGGACTGTGATCTAGAGCGGTGGAATCGGCCTTTTGGAATTGCCTGAAAGTGTTCAACCACTCGCAATTCGGATAATTGGTGCTGGCCAAAAGCCGCTATAACGATCACAATCTGACACCAATTTGACGTCAAGGAAACGTTTTGCTGACCTTAGGGTCATACCGACTCGAATCGCGAAACTGGTTGAACAATTGCTGCTAAGGACAGTCAAACCGGTGACAATCTTGCAGCTCATTGCCAGCATCGCTTTCCTGAACTAACCGGTTGAATGTATGCGCCCTATGAAACAGGCTATCTATTCCAGTCGCACGGCTGACAAATTCGTCGTTCGCCTCCCAGAGGGTATGCGAGAGCGCATCGCTGTCGTGGCCCGCAATCACCATCGCAGCATGAACTCCGAAATAATTGCCCGCCTCGAGCAGAGCATGCTCCAGGAAGGCGCACTGGACGAAGGCGTCTCCATGCGCCTGGACAGCCCGGAGCTGACCCTGCACGAGCGTGAGCTGCTGCAGCGCTTCCGCCAGCTCTCCCGGCGCCAGCAGAATGCCCTGGTTGCCCTGATTGCCCACGATGCGGAACTGGCGGCCGAGGAATCCTGAGGCCAACCGCATTGAATGAAAAACCGGCGATTGCCGGTTTTTTCATGCCTCCGATTCCGGAACTGCGCCCGGAATGATCGCAAAAACGAAGAAGCCACCCTGTTGAGGCGGCTTCTTCATTTGTTCGATTGTCAGAGCAGGAAGAGCGTGGCCAGCCCCAGGAAAATGAAGAAGCCACCGCTGTCGGTCATGGCCGTGATCATCACGCTTGACCCCATCGCCGGGTCGCGGCCCATGCGCGTCAGCGTCATCGGGATCAGTACGCCCATCAGCGCTGCCAACAGCAAGTTCAGGGTCATCGCCCCGGTCATCACCACCCCCAGGGACCAGTTGCCATAGAGGTAGTAGGCGACAGCACCGATCACACCACCCCAGATCAGGCCATTGATCAAAGCCACGCCCAATTCCTTGCGCAGCAGGCGCGAAGTATTGCCGGGACCCATCTGGTCCAGGGCCATGGCGCGGACGATCATGGTGATGGTCTGGTTGCCGGAATTGCCGCCGATACCTGCAACGATCGGCATGAGCGCCGCGAGGGCTACCAGCTTCTCGATGGAGCCTTCGAACAACCCGATCACGCGGGACGCGATGAAGGCCGTGACCAGGTTGACCGCCAGCCAGGCCCAGCGGTTGCCGACCGATTTCCACACCGAGGCGAAGATGTCTTCTTCCTCACGCAGACCGGCCATGTTGAGGACTTCGGTTTCGCTCTCCTCACGGATCAGGTCGACCATTTCGTCGATGGTCAGACGGCCGATCAGCTTGCCGTTCTTGTCCACCACCGGCGCTGATACCAGGTCGTAACGCTCGAACGCCTGGGCGGCATCGTAGGCGTCCTCATCCGGGTGGAAGCTCACCGGGTCGGTGGCCATCACTTCCGCCACTTCCTTGTCCGGATCATTCACCAGCAGACGCTTGATGGGCAGCACGCCCTTGAGGACGCCGTCGTAATCCACCACGAAGAGCTTGTCGGTATGGCCGGGCAGTTCCTTGAGCCGGCGCAGGTAGCGCAATACCACTTCGAGGGCGACATCATCCCGGATGGTGACCATCTCGAAGTCCATCAGCGCGCCGACCTGGTCCTCCTCGTAGGACAGCACGGAGCGAACACGCTCACGCTGCTGCGCGTCGAGGGACTCCATCAACTCGTGAATCACATCCCGCGGCAATTCGGGTGCGAGGTCGGCCAGTTCGTCGGCGTCCATCTCCTTGGCGGCCGCGAGCAGCTCGTGATTGTCCATGTCCGCGATCAGTGTTTCGCGAACCGCGTCGGACACTTCAAGAAGAATGTCGCCGTCGCGCTCGGCCTTGACCAGTTGCCAGACCGTCAGACGGTCCTGGAGCGGCAGGGCTTCGAGGATGTGGGCGATATCGGCAGGGTGCAGCTCGTCCAGCTTGCGCTGCAGTTCCGCAAGGTTCTGGCGGTGGACGAGATTTTCAACGAGGTCGCGATGCTGGCCTTCCTGACGATGCGTCAGGTCTTCCACCACCTTGTGGCGATGCAGCAGTTCGATTACCTGGGCCAGGCGGTCCTGCAGGCTCTCTTGCGGCTTTTTGGCTTCTACTTCAGTCATATAGCGCGCTCCACCCCCAGTGGCAGAGCACGCCAGAAGGGGTCAGAAAGTCATTTCGCGATTGTGCAATCGGGATTCTGAGTAACTACTGGGTAAGTCCATGATGGTTGTCCGAATGCCCCGGCGGGGCTGACCGCGCAATGATAACACCGCCTTTAGACTCACGCGTTACAAAATCATGGAAAGAACAATCGCTTGCATCGCAAAGCTGGGATTGCCTTCACCCTCCTGCGACGACGGCACTCATCTGTAGGACACGCCCGCGCGTGGAGATTCAGCGGATACCCTCGAGAGTCCAATGCCAAGGAGACGGCACTATGAAACGACTCTCGATATTCATCACCACCCTGCTCTGCTGGCCGCAGCCCCTACTGGGAGCGGCATCGGTATTCCGCTGCAGCGACGCCGAGGGCAACGTCAGCTTCAACCAGCATGGCTGCCCCCCCGGACAGTCAGGTCGAACAACATCGCACGCGAACGCCCAATCTCTTGAGCAGCGACCCGATACCGAACGAATGGAGCGACTCGTATTTTCCGATTCAAAAATGGGAAAGCCCTGAACGCCTTCAGGAAATAGTAGTGGTCGGTGAGCGAGAGGAGGTATGCGGCAACATGATTTCAGCGCAGGAAAGGCGCAAGGCGATCATTCGAAAGCAGATTCGCAGCGGCATGACCCGCACGGATGTCGAGAGCGCTCTAGGCAAGCCAGACCGTATCAGCGGAAGTAATGGCAGGTTGCGTTACCACTACAAGCCGAAGAAGGGCGTCAGCTACGACGTGGCATTCGACACGAACGGCTGTGTGAAAGAGGGAAAATAAAGCACAAAAGAAAAGGGCCTGCATTTCTGCAGGCCCTTTCGGTATGGCGCACTCAGGAGGATTCGAACCTCCGACCGCCCGGTTCGTAGCCGGGTACTCTATCCAGCTGAGCTATGAGTGCG
>MTEW01002126.1_pt1 | contig 53830 bp, 52 predicted proteins | sample 1042681 | NCBI WGS metagenome assembly MTEW01 (sample SAMN06185811, study PRJNA358809) | soil metagenome | isolation source: soil biostimulated with citrate as carbon source | place: India | collected 2015-05-23
TAGATCTCGGTGGTGACCTGCATGTCACGGCTCAGGCGCAGCAGCTCCTGCTGTGTTTCCGGCAGGTTCTCCACCTTTTTTTGCAGGTCGCGCTTCTGCTGCTCCAGCTGGCCCATCTGGGTAATCAGCGCCTGGTAGCTCGGGTGCTGGCGGGTGAAGCGGCGCTCCATCTCGGCACGCTTGAGCTTCTGCTCGGAAATCAGGGTTTCCAGGGAAACGATCTGGTCCAGGACGGCCTTGGTCTCGATGGTGATGTCCACCGAGCGGGCGCTGGTCTGGTAGGCGTTGAGCTGGGCTTCGGCCTTCTCCAGTTGCTTGCGCACTTCCGGCAACTGGCCCTGGAGGAACTCCAGGCTCTGGGCGGCTTCGGCCGAGTTGCGCTGTACGTTCTGCAGCACATAGAGGCGGCTGACTTCATCCAGCACCTGGGTGGCATGGGCCGGGTCCTCGCTTTCCAGCGAGAGACCGATGATGCCGGACTCCTTGCCGCGCTCGCTTGCGGAAAGGTCTTCCTGGTACTGCAGGATGGTGGTCAGGCGGCGCTGCTTGGTGACGCTGAACAGGCTGCCGGGATTGGCGTCCAGCTGGGCGATCTGCACCTTGAAGCCGTCTTGCTCCAGTTGCTCGCCGACATTGCCGGTCAGCAGCACATCATCGTCGTCGTTGAGCAGGGTGAAGGCGCCATTGCCGTCGGCGCGCAGCGTCAGGCCCTTGCCCAGGTACACATCCGGTACGTCCAACTGGAAGACATCCAGCTTCTCACCACCCCAGGCGAAGCTGCTGAGGCCGAACAGGGGCTCCGCCACTTCATGCTCGCTGGCAGGTTGGAAGCGGCGCGCCAGGAACTGGCCGAACAGCGGGAAGTAGTTAGGCTCGACGATGATGTCGAGCTTGAGGTTCGCGACTGCCTGACCCAGCACTGCGCGAGATTTCAGCAGCTCGATTTCGGTGACCGCAGCGGAAGTGCCGCCAAACATTTCGGTCATTTCCGACATGCCGGTCAGCGCGGCCATGCCGCCCTTTTTCTCTTCCACTTGCACCAGTGCGTTGGCCTGGTACACCGGCGGCGTCAGTACGGCATACGCCACACCCAGCACGGTGAAGAAGGCTGTGATGCCGACGATGATCCACTTGCTGTCCAGCAGGGTGCCGAGCAGCGCGAGCAGGTCAATCTCGTCTTCGTCGTCGCGGGTGTCCTGCACCTGCAGGTTGTTCTGGGTCGTCATGGGGCGCGCTTCTTTTGAAGTTCTTTAGATTTTCTGCGACCAGCTTTCGACGCCTTGCGCCATCAGCTGATAGACATGTTCGAAGGCCGGCTTCTGCTGGCGATAGGGGTCCGGAATATCCTGGTTGCCCTGCCATTTGCCGAGGAGGAAGGTCTTGCCACGGGCTTCGGGGGCCATCTGCACGATGCGCTGGATATGGCCTTGCTCCATGGTCAGCACGAGGTCGTACTGGTGCAGCATTTCGCGGCTCAGCTGACGCCCTTGGTGGTCGGGATGATCGCCGCCATGCTCGCGCAGCACTTCGAGGGCGGTGCTGTCCATGGGTTTGCCGGCCAGGGCATGGATGCCCGCGGAGCCGACGTTGATACCGCGTGGGGCGAGCTTTGATTTGAGCAGGGCTTCGGCGGTCGGACTGCGGCAGATGTTGCCGACGCAAACGACCAGGATGTTTTTGAACATAGGATCAGCACAGGTTGCGAAATCAATAGTAAGCCGCAGGTGTGCTGTGAAGGCGGATGGTGGATTCCATTCCAGCGTCCCGGTACGGCATCCCTGATAATTGCGCAATTACCAGGGAGTATAGAAAGGCGGTGCACTGTAGGCGGCAGGTGGGGCCGGGTCAATACTACTTGGTCGCTTTCTGTGCGGATGCGTTCTCGGTGAGTCGCGACCGACCCCTGCCGGGTCACTCGTTGATAGACGCGCTTCGTCTGTCCAAGGACTTCAGCCGCGCGTTCAGCAAAGTCCACTCCCGCAGGATGACCGCGTAGGGAATGAAAACGCTGATGCGCTCTGCGCCTTTCACGCCGGGGTGGGAGTGGAGGTCATTCAGGGTGACCGAGTAGATCCCCATATTGATACCCACCACACTGCCGTCACCGGCGACCACCGGACCGCCCGACATGCCCTTGGCAATGGGCGCATCGTGAATGGCGTAGAGCTCTCCACTGTCTTCGTCGGTGTTGATGAAGGGGGCGGGGTAAACCTTGCCCCGCCCGCTGGCGGCGACCAGGTAGGGGCTTGCGCCGGTACTGGTGATGTTTTCGCCGGGTTGCGCGGCCCGCCAGGAAGGGATTCGGGTTTTGGCTTTGTGGCGGAAGAAGACCAGATCGCAGCCCGTGCTACAGCGAAACTTCTCGTAGGGTATGAGTGGCGTGTGGGCCGTGGTGACAGCGTAATCCTCGTTCCACTGCACTGCGGAGGCCATATAGAAGTAGGGCAGCGGGAAGCCCGAGAAAACGGGAAAGTAGTTGCTGGTCGTGGAGCTGGCGAACTCCGGTTTCACTACGCCGTTGCATCCTGCACACAAGGCTCCTAGCAGCAGACAGGCCTTGATCATGCTCATTGTCGGTCACCGACATTCGTATGAATGGGTAGCCGACCCTGGCCGTACGACCTTCCCGCGTTGACCCGGATGCGGTCTGGCGCGTTATTGAAGAGGGTAGTGGGTGAGCGAACTTCGGGGGCGACGCGCGCGGCCCGGAGGCGCCAGTGGTAACAAATTCGGCGCGAGCGGATTGCAGGCTCCGCCTCACCGGTAGGGGGCGCCGCGCGCACCGCCTCCAGGATCAGCTTCGGTGCTCGCTCAAACTGCCGGTGCGCACGGCGCACCCTACTTCAGGCTACGGAGCATGGATGCCCGCAGCGCTTTTCCCAAGGCAATAAAAAAGCCGGCTTGTGGCCGGCTTTTCATGAGAGGTCGGGGCTTACTTTTGGTAGGCCGCAACCGCTTTAGTGATTTCAGCGCGGGCAGCGTCAGCGTTGCCCCAGCCTTCTACTTTCACCCACTTGCCTTTTTCGAGGTCTTTGTAGTTCTCGAAGAAGTGCTTGATCTGCTCCAGCAGCAGGGCCGGCAGGTCGGTGTATTCCTTCACGTCCTTGTAGAGAACGCTCAGTTTGTCGTGGGGAACGGCCAGCAGTTTGGCGTCGCCACCGGCTTCGTCGGTCATGTGCAGAACACCGACCGGACGGGCGCGGATGACGGAACCCGGAGCAACCGGGTAAGGGGTGACGACCAGCACGTCCAGGGGATCGCCGTCGTCAGCCAGGGTGTTCGGGATGTAGCCGTAGTTGGCCGGGTAGAACATCGGGGTGGCCATGAAGCGGTCGACGAACAGGCAGTCGCTGTCCTTGTCGATTTCGTACTTGATCGGCGCGTGGTTGGCCGGGATTTCGATGGCGACGTAGATGTCGTTCGGCAGGTCTTTGCCAGCCGGGATCTTGCTGTAGCTCATGGTCAACTCCCTGGGGGTGGGCCAAAAAAGTGGGCGCGATTATAGGCACATTCCAGTGCCGATGCTACGCCGTTGTGTTCATCCATTGGTCGCGTCGCGGTAGTCCGGGTGGATGTCCTGAAGATGCTTGAGGCGTCCCAGCGGGTCTTGGCGGTAGAAGGCCTGAAGCTGGCGGTAGACGGCGGGGAAGGCCTGGTCCAGCAGGTCCGGTGCGGTGAAAAAGTACTCGCTGGCGACGGCGAAGAATTCTGCCGGGTCTTCGGCGGCGTACGGATCGATGGGCGTTTCCGCGTCGGGGTCGCGGTCGAGCTGGGCATTCAGCGCATCAAAGGCGGTCTGCATGGCCAGGGCCCAGTCGGACTGGCGCATGTCGCGGTGCAGCGGGGGCAAGCCGTTGGCTGCGCCGTTGAGCATGTCGAGCTTGTGGGCCAGTTCGTGGATCACCAGGTTGTAGCCATCCCAGCCACCGCTTGTTTTCACGCCCGGCCAGGCGAGGATGACAGGCCCGTATTGCCAGGACTCGCCGCTGCGCTCGTCATCGTATTCGTGTTCCACGCCCGCTGCATCGCGGTGGCGTTGGGGGCTGACGAAGTCGTCGGGGTAGAGCACCAGCTCGTGGAAGCCCCGATACCAGTCGAGGTCCGGCAGGTGCAGCAGGGGCAGTTGCGCCAGGGTGGCCAGGGTCAGGCGGTCCTCGGCATCGAGTTCGACGCCGGGCAGGGCGGTGATGCGCTTGTCATGCAGGAAGAGCACGCTGCGCTCGCGCAGGCGCAGATTTTCCGCTTCATCCAGGCCGTCGAGTATCGGCAGGCGCTGGCGCACCATCTCCCACTGCTCCGGGGTGACCGGGTTGCGGGCGAGGATGCGCTGGCGGCGCCAGCGACGATAAGACCACATGGCGCGTCGGTCAGCTCGAGTGCTCGGCGCCTTTGCTGGCGGGGCGAAAGTGGCTGCGGGCGAAGCCGATCAGCATTGGCAGCAGTGAGATGCCGATGATGACGATGATCATCAGCGAGAGGTTCTGCTTGATGAAGGGCACGTTGCCAAAGAAGTAGCCGAGGGTCACCAGGCCGCCGACCCAGAGGATGGTGCCTAGCACGCTGAAGCCGAGGAAGCGCGGGTAGGGCATGCGGCCTACGCCGGCAACGAAGGGGGCGAAGGTCCGTACGATGGGCAGGAAACGCGCCAGGGTCACGGTCTTGCCGCCATGGCGGTCGTAGAAGTCATGGGTGCGCTGCAGGTAGTCGCGACGGAAGATCTTCGAATTCGGATTGCTGAAAAGGCGTTCGCCCGCCGTGCGCCCGACCAGGTAATTGAGGCTGTCACCACTGATGGCTGCGACCATCAGCAGGCCACCCAGCAGCCATGGGTCCATAGCGCCACCGGCACTGACCGCGCCAGCGATGAACAGCAGGGAATCGCCTGGCAGGAACGGCGTTACGACCAGGCCCGTCTCGCAGAAGATGACCAGGAACAGAATGGCGTAGATCCAGGTGCCGTAATTGCTGACCAGCAGATTGAGGTATTGGTCCAGGTGGAGGATGAGGTCGATCGGGTTGAAATCCATGAGGCGCCTTGTGGATAACCGAGGCCGGCGAGCGGGGTATTGGGCGCATTATAGGGACAAGAGCTGTGACAGCGGCGAGCCCGTTGTCGAATGGTGAACAGTATGCAGGCTGCAACTGTTTCCATAGTTTTCCCGGCGCAGGAATGCAGATAGCGTCCGTGCACCAATCCGGTGCGAGGGATGGGGTTCCGGGAGTTCGATCTGGTCTGGCGTTCTTGCCTGACGAAAAGGGCCCGGCGCATTGGCCGGGCCGTTGCAGCGGGTTCAGTCGCTGTTGATTGGCAGAATGTAGTTCTTGAACTCGGTGTCTTCGCGGAAGCCGATGGACTCGTACACCTTGTGCGCCACTTCGTTGTCGACGCTGCTGGAAACGCGCATGCGCACGGCGTTGGTTTCCCGCGCCATCTTCTTCGCAGTCTGCAACAGGCGGTCGGCGACGAGTTGGCGGCGGGCATCCTCGGCGACGTAGATGTCGTTGAGGATCCAGACGCGCTTCAGGGACAGCGAGGAGAAGCTCGGATAGAGCTGACAGAAGCCCATCAGGCGAGTGTCATCGTCATCCGGAAAGGCCAGGTAGATCACCGATTCCTTGCGGCTCAGGCGTTTCTCCAGAAACTTCTTCGAGGACTCCGGGAATGGCAGTTCACCGTAGAACTCACGGTACTTCACGAACAGCGGCGTAAGCAGGTCCAGGTGCTCCAGGGTGGCTTGGACGATGCGCATGATGGGCCTCGGTATCTGTGAATGGGCATTTTTGGCGATGCAGGTGCTGTGCCAGCCAACGACGTCGATGCTGCACCAGAAATCGTGGAAAACGCAATCCAAGCAAGCGTTTGAATGGTTGGTTGGCGTGAGCAATACCGGCGCTGGCAGGGTCCAACCTTCATCGCTGTATGCCAAGGAGGACGCCATGCTCCGTTGCTCGCTGGATCAGGCCGTCGAGCAGGTACTTGAACGCATCGATGGCCCCATTCGGTTGGGACTGCCGCTCGGGCTCGGCAAGCCCAACCGGTTCGTCAATGCGCTTTACCAGCGGATCAAGGAGCTGCCGGAGCGGCAACTGATCATCTACACCGCCCTGTCCCTGGCGAAACCGCAGCCCGCCAGCGAACTGGAGCAGCGCTTCAGCGGCCCTTTCCTGCGCCGCGTCTTCGCCGATTACGTCGAACTCGACTACCTCAGCGACCTGCGTTGCGGCGAGTTGCCGCCCAACGTCCAGATCGAGGAGTTCTACCTGCAACCCGGTAGCCAGCTGGACAATCCGCAGGCCCAGCAGAACTACATCAGCCTCAACTACAGCCAGGTGGTGGCCGATCTGCAGCGCAAGGGCATCAACCTGATCGCCCAGATGGTGGCCTCCAGGACGCAGAGCCCCGGTCGCTTCAGCCTCAGTTGCAATCCCGACGTCACGCTCGACCTGCTTCCCGGCCTCCGCGAGCGTCGGGCCAAGGGCGAGGCCATCGTTCTGGTCGCCCAGGAACATGCCGAGCTGCCCTACATGATGGGGCCCGCGGAAGTGGACGCGGACTGCTTCGACCTGGTGCTGGAACGGGTGGAGCGCAGCCGTCTGTTCTCCATGCCGAATATGCCGGTCAGCACCCAGGACCACGCCATTGGCCTGCACGCCAGCACCCTGGTGCGCGACGGCGGCACGCTGCAGACGGGAATCGGCGCAATGGCCGACGCGCTGACCGCGGCATTGCTCGCGCGCCATACAGACAATGCTGGCTACCAGGCGCTGCTGGGGGCCATGGATGTGCCGGTGCGCTGGGGTGCGCTGATCAAACGCGAAGGCGGGCTGTCGCCATTCACGCGCGGCCTTTACGCCAACAGCGAAATGTTCCTGTTCGGCCTGCTGCTGCTGATGGAGGCCGGCATCCTGCGCCGCCCCGTGTACGCGGATATCGAACTGCAGCGTCTGGCCGACGCCGGGGTATTGGACAGTAACGGTGTGATAGTCGATTTCGACGCCCTGGCCGAGCGACTGCCGCGCGGACTGGATGCCGAAGGACTGGCCTGGCTGCAGCAGCATGGGTTGCTGGACGAAGGCATCCGCTTCGAGGAAGGCCGGCTGCGCCTGCCGAATTGCCGCAGCAGTGCCTGCGATATCCACAACCCCGACCTGGCGCCCTATTGGGGCAAGGCCAGCGGGGGAATTCTTGTGCACGGCGGTTTCTTCCTGGGCCCCCAGGTTTTCTACCAACGCCTTCGCGAACTGGGCGAGGCTCGGCGCGCGCGCATCGCCATGGGGCCCATCAGCCAGATCAACCGACTCTACGGTGACGAGCCGCTCAAGCGCCTTCAACGACGCGATGCGCGCTTCATCAACAGCTGTTTCATCGTCACCTTGCTCGGTGCCAGCGCTTCCGATCAGTTGGCGGATGGCCGGGTGATCAGCGGTGTCGGCGGCCAGTACGATTTCGTCGCCCAGGCCCATGAACTCGAGGGCGCCCGCTCCATCCTGATGCTGCGCAGCTGGCGTGAGTCGGGCGGCGCGGTCAGTTCCAACATCGTCTGGGAATACGGTCACGCCACGATTCCCCGGCACCTGCGGGACCTGGTGGTTACCGAGTACGGCATCGCCGATCTGCGCGGCAAGAACGACGCCGAGGTGATTGCCGCCTTGTTGCGCATAGCCGACTCGCGGTTCCAGGACGGGCTGATCGCCGAGGCGCAACTGGCCGGCAAGCTGCCCGAGGATTTCGTCCTGGAACCGGCCTGGCGGCAGAACACTCCCGAGCGGTTGGAAGCAATGCGTACGGAATTTCCCCAGCTGTTTCCCGAGTACCCCCTCGGCTGCGATTTCACTCCGGTGGAACAGGACCTGCTGCGCGCCCTGCGCTGGCTCAAGCGCAAGCTGAATCTCGGGGAGATCATCGACCTTGGCAGGGCCGCGCTATTCGACCTGCCCGATCCGAACAGCTTTGCCGGACATCTTGAGCGAATGGGGCTGCTCACGCCGATGGGCCTGCGCGAGCAGCTCTACCAGAAGCTCGTACTGGCCGGTCTGAAGGCGACAGCCAAGGGCGATTGAACGGGGGCGGCAGTGCCATGGCGGCGCGTCTGCGCCGCGGGTTCAGTGGTGGTCGGTGGCCAGCAGGAAATTGCCTGCCAGGGCGCGGTCCGGTTCGCCGGAAAGGCTCGGTACTTCGGCCTCGTCCTTCAGGTTCACCCCGGACAGCTGGCGACGGCAGGCTTCGCGCATCAGGTAGAGCAGACGATGGGCCGCCATGCCGTAGCTGAGACCCTCCAGGCGGACGTTGGAGATGCAGTTGCGATAGGCATCGGTGAGGCCCACTTTCGGCGCCCAGGTGAAGTACAGGCCGAGGCTGTCGGGCGAGCTGAGACCGGGGCGTTCGCCGATCAGGATCACCACCATCTTCGCGCCCAGCAGTTCGCCGATCTCATCGGCCACCGCCACGCGCCCTTGTTGCACCAGCACCACGGGCGAGAGCGACCAGCCTTCGGCCGTGGCCTGTTCTTCCATGCGTTCCAGGAAGGGCAGGCTGTGGCGCTGGACCGCCAGGGCGGAGAGACCGTCAGCGACCACTACCGCGAGGTCGTAACCGCCAGGGTTGGCTCGGGCATGTTCCTGCAGTTTTTCCCGCGAGGCTGCATCCAGGCGCCGGCCGAGGTCAGGGCGTTGCAGGTAGGTGTCGCGGTCCGTCGCGGCGCTGTGCAGCAGCAGGGTGTCGCGGCCACGTTCGGCCAGTGAGGCACTGAGGCCTACGTGGTCGAACGGCAGGTGCACCGCGTCCCGCGCCTGGGCGTGGGCGTATTGGAAATTCAGCTGCGCGTGGGTGGGCAGGCTGATGCCGGCGCGACCCAGGGCGATGCGCGCCGGGGTGAGGCGGCGCAGCTCTTCCCAAGGGTTGGCGGTGTGGCCGGAGGTGGGGCGTGGAGTTTTCATACATCTCTCCTCGGGGTCAGGCCAGTCGTGCAATGGCCTGACGGAAGGCGGGCGGCAACTGGTCGCCGAGCATGACCCGGCCATCGCTCTGCACCAGGATTCCCATGCGTTCCAGCCAGGTCTCGAACTCTGGAGCCGGCTTCAGGCCCAGACTCTGGCGGGCGTAGAGGGCGTCATGGAAGGAGGTGGTCTGGTAATTGAGCATCACGTCGTCGGAACCGGGGATGCCCATGATGAAGTTGATGCCGGCGACACCGAGTAGCGTCAGCAGGGTGTCCATGTCGTCCTGGTCGGCTTCGGCGTGGTTGGTGTAGCAGATGTCGCAGCCCATGGGCACGCCGAGCAGCTTGGCGCAGAAGTGGTCTTCCAGGCCGGCGCGGATGATCTGCTTGCCGTTGTAGAGGTATTCCGGGCCGATGAAGCCGACCACGGTGTTCACCAGGAACGGGTTGAAGTGCCGGGCAACCGCATAGGCGCGGGTCTCGCAGGTCTGCTGGTCGACGCCGTGGTGGGCGTTGGCCGACAGCGCGCTGCCCTGGCCGGTCTCGAAGTACATCAGGTTGTTGCCGAGGGTGCCGCGCTTCTGCGACAGGCCGGCTTCGTAGCCTTCCTGGAGAATCTTCAGGCTGATGCCGAAGCTGGCGTTGGCCGCCTCGGTGCCGGCGATGGACTGGAACACCAGGTCCAGCGGCACACCGCGCTCAATGGCGGCGATGGAGGTGGTGACGTGGGTCAGCACGCAGGCCTGGGTGGGAATCTCGTAGCGCTGGATGATCGCATCGAGCATTTCCAGCATCGCGCAGATGGAGGAAATGCTGTCGGTGGCCGGGTTGATGCCGAGCATGGCGTCGCCGTTGCCATAGAGGAGGCCGTCGAGAATGCTTGCGGCGATGCCGGCGGGCTCGTCCGTGGGGTGGTTGGGCTGCAGGCGGGTGGAGAGTCGGCCGCGCAGGCCCATGGTGTTGCGGAAGCGGGTGATCACGCGGATTTTCTGCGCCACCAGCACCAGGTCCTGCACACGCATGATCTTCGACACTGCGGCGGCCATCTCCGGCGTCAGGCCCTTCGCCAGCGCGCGCAGGCTCGCCTCGTCGGCGTGTTCGCTGAGTAGCCAGTCGCGGAAGCCACCGACGGTGAGGTGACTGACCGGGTCGAAGGCGGCGCGGTCGTGGCTGTCGATGATCAGCCGCGTGACCTCGTCTTCTTCATAGGGAATCAGCGCCTCGTCGAGAAAGTGCTTCAGGGGGATGTCGGCCAGGGCCATCTGCGCGGCGACCCGCTCGCCGTCGCTGGTGGCGGCTACGCCGGCCAGGTAATCGCCGGAGCGCGCCGGGCTGGCCTTGGCCATGACTTCCTTGAGGCTGTCGAAGCGCCAGGTTTCGCCGCCGACGCTGTGGGAAAAACTGCTCACTCGAAGCTCTCCTTGGTGAGGCGCCCCAGCTTTCTTGTGCTGGGGCGCGGGAGGGTCAGGCGCGGTTCAGCAGGGCATCGGCCGGGGCATCGGCGCGATGGTGGGCGGTGAACTGGAAGTAGATATACCCCGCCGCCATGAAGCCAAGGAACATGAATCCGATCAAGGTGTTGAACCAGGCCATCGCCAGCAGGCAGACCACGGCCAGCACCAGGGCGATGGCGGGCACCACCGGATAGCCCGGCGCGCGGAAGGTGCGCTCCAGATTCGGTTCGCTGGCGCGCAGCTTGAACAGGCTGAGCATGCTGATGATGTACATCACGATGGCGCCGAACACGCTCATGGTGATCATCGCAGCGGTCAGGGTCATGCCCTGCAGGTTCACCAGGCCGTCGCTGTAGATGGCGGCGATGCCCACCACGCCACCGGCGATGATGGCGCGGTGCGGAGTCTGGAAGCGCGACAGCTTGGCCAGGCCACGGGGCAGGTAGCCGGCGCGGGCCAGGGCGAAGAACTGGCGGGAGTAACCGAGGATGATGCCGTGGAAGCTGGCCACCAGGCCGAACAGGCCGATCCACACCAGCATGTGCATCCAGGTGGAGTCGTTGCCGACCACGGCTTTCATGGCCTGGGGCAGCGGGTCGTTGATGTTCGACAGCTCGCGCCAGTCGCCCACGCCGCCGGCCATGATCATCACGCCGATGGCCAGGAATACCAGGGTGAGGATGCCGGCGATGTAGGCACGCGGGATGGTGCGTTTCGGGTCCTTGGCTTCCTCGGCCGCCATGGCCGCGCCCTCGATGGCGAGGAAGAACCAGATGGCGAAGGGGATAGCGGCGAAGATGCCGGAGATGGCCTCGCCGCTGAACTCATTGGAGCCGGCCCAGCCATTGAGAACGAAGTTGGAGAAGCTGAAGCCCGGTGCTACCACGCCCATGAATACCAGCAGCTCGGCCACGGCCAGCACGGTCACCACCAGTTCGAAGGTGGCGGCGATGCTGACGCCGAGGATGTTCAGGGTCATGAAGATGACGTACGCGCCCACGGCTGCATGTTTTGGGTCCAGCTCCGGGTACTGCACGTTGAGGTAGGCGCCGATGGCCATGGCGATGGCCGGTGGGGCGAAGACGAACTCGATCAGTGTAGCGATGCCGGCGATCAGTCCGCCCTTCTCGCCGAAGGCGCGACGGCTGTAGGCGAAGGGCCCGCCCGCGTGGGGAATGGCAGTGGTCAGTTCGGTGAAGCTGAAGATGAAGCAGGTGTACATGGTGGCGACCAGCAGGGCGGTCACCAGGAAACCGAGGGTACCGGCGGTGCCCCAGCCGTAGCTCCAGCCGAAGTATTCACCGGAGATCACCAGGCCGACGGCGATGCCCCAGAGGTGCAAGGTGCCGAGCGTTGGTTTTAGTTGTGTTGTGCTCATCAGGACTCCTCGCCCTTGGGGCGTCGTTGGTGGATGACCAGGCTCGATCTTATCCAGCGACCCCGCGCAGGACTTGACCGTGGAACGCCATGTGCGGCCTGTGCGGTCAAGTTGTGTCCCTTTGTTACCCATCGCCCCAGGGGCCCTGCTCCGACGTGGGGCAGGGGCCAGGGAAATGCACGGCTTTGGCCCGGAAATGGCCCTCGCGCGCGGGCTGCGGCCAATGTCTGGAAGGCACGGCGCGAGGGCATGGGTTTTGCTTGAACGTGTGATCAAAAAAAGACTTGGTAGTCCGTGATGAACCAGCCCCTGTTTTCCAGTGCCGGCATGTCGGCGCACATGACCAACAACGTCGGTGTGCTGTCGGCTGCCGCCAGTGGTCTCGACCGTTTCATCACGGACCAGGGCGGCGACCTCGACCGCATCTTCGGCCGCGCCGGCATCGACCCGGAGCAGCTGCTGCATCCGACCCTGAGCCTGGCATTGCCGAACTATTGCCAGGTGCTGGAAGAGGCCGCGCGGCAGTCAGGTTGCGACAACTTCGGCTTGCGCTATGGCCAGCAGTTCCAGCCCCGCGCGCTGGGGCTGCTGGGCTATGTCGGGCTCAGCTCGGCGACCCTGGAAGACGCGCTGAAGAACTTTGCCGCGGCCTTCCCCTATCACCAGCACAGCACCCTGATCCGCCTGGTGGATTGCGGCGAGTGCTATCGCTTCGATTACCAGGTCCGCCATGGCGCGATCCTCGATCGCCGCCAGGATGCCGAGCTGACCATGGGCATGGCGCTCAACCTTGTCCGCCATGCGCTGGGCCGGGACTGGGCGCCGCGCGCGGTGGCCTTCGAGCACGAACGCCCCGAGGGCTGGCAGGAGCACAGTCAGGTCTTCGGCGCGCCGGTGCAGTTCGGCCGGCCATGCAATTTCCTGCTGGTGCCCAAGGGCGATGTGCAGGGCAAAGCGATGCCCGAGGCTGATCCCAATCTGCTGTTCCTGTTCCAGGACGTGATCCGTCGTCTGGGTGAGCAGGGCTGCGGGCCGAGCCTCCTGGAAGCGGCGGGCACACAGATTCGTCTGGCCCTGAGCCTTGGCGAGCCCAGCCTGGAACAGATCGCCGAGCGCCTGGAGATGACCCCGGCTGGCCTGCAGCGCCGCTTGCGCGAAGAGAATCTCAGCTTCAGCCAACTGGTGGAGCAGACTCGCCGCGATTTGGCGCTGCATTACTTGCGTCAACGCCAGCGGCCCATCTCCGAGCTGGCGCCCTTGCTCGGATACTCCGAAACCAGCGCCTTCTCCCGTGCCTTCCGCCGCTGGTTCGGCGTGAGCCCGAGGCAGTGGCGGGGGGATGAGCGCTGAGGTCCGGATAACCTCCTGTGGGGCAGGGAGGAGCAGGCGCGAGTCTCCCCTCTTCTCTTCAGGGGTGAAGAGGCACGTTTTCGGAAGCACCGCTTCCGGTGCCGATGAACGCCTGAGCGCGAAGCGATCAGGCCGGGGCGCAGGGCGGGGGCTGGGGGAGAGGGTGAATGCATCTGCACGGAGTTCGAAGGGCAGCCCTTCGGCCTGCTTGGCGAATGAATTCGCCCCTACAGGTTTAGCGCCCGGGGTGGGGATGTAGGAGCGAGCTCTGCTCGCGATTCGGTACGTGGGAATTTCGCGAGCAGAGCTCGCTTCTACGGGAATAAAAAACGCGGCCGAGGCCGCGTTTTTTATTCAGGTGCCGGGGATCAGAAGAAGCCCAGCGGATTGATGTCGTAGCTCACCAGCAGGTTCTTGGTCTGCTGGTAGTGGTCGAGCATCATCTTGTGGGTTTCGCGGCCGACGCCGGACTTCTTGTAGCCACCGAACGCGGCGTGCGCCGGGTACAGGTGGTAGCAGTTGGTCCATACGCGGCCGGCCTTGATGCCACGGCCCATGCGGTAGGCGCGGTTGATGTCGCGGGTCCACAGACCGGCTCCGAGGCCGAACTCGGTATCGTTGGCGATCGCCAGGGCTTCGGCTTCGTCCTTGAAGGTGGTGACACCCACCACCGGGCCGAAGATTTCTTCCTGGAACACGCGCATCTTGTTGTGGCCCTTCAGCAGGGTCGGCTGGATGTAGTAACCGGTGGACAGGTTGCCTTCCAGTTTTTCCACCGAGCCGCCGGTGAGCACTTCCGCGCCCTCCTGCTGGGCGATGTCGAGGTAGGAGAGGATCTTCTCGAACTGCTGCTGCGACGCCTGGGCGCCGACCATGGTCTCGGTGTCCAGCGGGTCGCCGCGCTTGATGGCTTTGACCTTCTTCATCACCTCGGCCATGAACGCCGGGTAGATGGATTCCTGCACCAGCGCACGGGACGGGCAGGTGCAGACTTCACCCTGGTTGAAGAAGGCCAACACCAGGCCCTCGGCAGCCTTTTCAATGAAGGCCGGCTCGGCCTGCATGATGTCTTCGAAGTAGATGTTCGGGCTCTTGCCGCCCAGTTCCACGGTGGAGGGGATGATGTTCTCGGCGGCGCATTTCAGGATGTGCGAACCCACCGGGGTGGAACCGGTGAAGGCGATCTTGGCGATGCGCTTGCTGGTGGCCAGGGCTTCGCCCGCTTCCTTGCCGAAGCCTTGCACCACGTTGAGCACGCCGGCCGGCAGCAGGTCGCCGATCAGCTCCATCAGTACGGCAATGCCCAGCGGGGTCTGCTCGGCAGGTTTGAGCACCACGCAGTTGCCGGCGGCCAGGGCCGGCGCCAGTTTCCACGCGGCCATCAGCAGCGGGAAGTTCCACGGGATGATCTGGCCGACCACGCCCAGCGGTTCGTGGATGTGGTAGGCGACGGTGTTCTCGCTGATCTCGGCGGCGCCGCCTTCCTGGGCGCGGATGCAGCCGGCGAAATAGCGGAAGTGGTCAGCGGCCAGGGGAATGTCGGCGTTCAGGGTTTCGCGCACGGCCTTGCCGTTGTCCCAGGTTTCGGTGACGGCCAGGACTTCCAGGTTCTGCTCGATGCGGTCGGCGATCTTCAGCAGGATGTTCGAGCGATCCTGCACCGAGGTGCGGCCCCAGGCATCGGCCGCAGCATGGGCGGCGTCCAGGGCTTTCTCGACGTCTTCGGCAGTGGAGCGGGGGAATTCGGCGATCGGCTGGCCATTCACCGGAGAGGTATTGGTGAAGAACTGACCCTTGACCGGGGCGACGAACTCGCCACCGATGTAGTTGCCGTAGCGGGACTTGAAGGAAACGACAGCGCCGGGGGTACCGGGTTGGGCGTAACGCATGGTGTTTCTCCTGTCTCTTGTTTTGTTGGAGATAACGCAGGGTGGCGTATGTCTTCCACAGAGCAAGGGTTGGGCCATGGCGTGGAAAGCACCGTTCCAGAGCGGTTCTTGCGCCGCGCCCTTGAGGCGCTGGCGGGTGCGTGTGGCATGCCTGCCACAGTTGAGGGTGACACTTTGTCACGTATCTGGCACGGCAGGTGACCAGCGGGTCAGGGGGCCATTGCAAAGGCCCCTTTGCTGGAGGATGCTGCGTCGACGCGAATGCCGTTCCACGGCCCGGGCTGCCTCCCGGAAGCGCGCAGGAGAAGAACAACAATGCAGAATCCTCTCAGCCGTCACGCCCAACAGGTGATGACTCTGGCACAGGGGAAGGCGCAGGCCAGCGGGCCGGCAGCCGACCCATCGATCGCTCGCTCCTGGCTGCGCTGCCTGGAGGACTATCACCTCGATCCCGCCCGGCCGGTGGCGCCCACGGTGCTGGAGCACGGGCGCATGCTCGAATGCCGCGAGCGCATGCAGCAGGTGCTGGAAGTGGCCAACGGCGAGATGAACAATCTCTACCGGCAACTCTCCGGGGCTGGCCACGCGGTGCTGCTCACCGACGCCCGCGGGGTGATTCTCAACTGTGTCACCGCCCATGCTGAAAGACCCGCCTTCGAACGCGCCGGCCTCTGGTTGGGCGCCGACTGGAGCGAGTCCAGCGAGGGCACCAACGGCATCGGCACCTGCGTGGTGGAGCGCCAGGCGCTGACCATTCACCAGGACGAACATTTCCGCAGCCGTCATACCGGCCTCACCTGCTCCGCCAGCCCGGTGTTCGACCCCCAGGGCGACCTGATGGCGGTGCTGGATGTGTCCTCCGCGCGGCACGATGTGTCGCGCCAGAGCCAGTTCCACACCATGGCGCTGGTCAACCTCTCGGCGAAGATGATCGAGAGCTGCTATTTCCTGCGCCGTTTCGAAGGTAACTGGCTGCTGCGTTTCCACTTGCAGGCCGAGTACATCGGCCTGTTCAGCGAAGGGCTGCTGGCGTTCGATGGGGAAGGGCGCGTCAGTGCGGTGAACCAGAGCGCGATCAATTTGCTGGGCGTGCCTCGTGAACGCCTGATCGGCCAGCCCGTGGAAGCCTTCTTCGATTGCCGCCTCGACGATCTGCTCGGCCGCGCTACCCCGCAGCCGGTGACGAGCTGGCCGTTGCGCACGCGCAATGGCCGCTCCCTGTTCGCTGCCCTGCGCGGCGAATCACGCAGCGTTGCGCAGCCCGTACCGCTGGAGCCGCCGAAACCCACGCGGCCGGGCATCTGCCTCGGCGATGCGGCGCTGCAGAACGACTTCCGCCGGGCGTTGCGCGTGTACGAACGGGACGTGCCACTGCTGATCAACGGTGAAACCGGTTCCGGCAAGGAGGCCTTCGCCCGCGCGCTGCACCAGGCCAGCTCCCGTGCCGAACAGCCTTTCGTGGCGCTGAACTGCGCGGCGATTCCGGAAACCCTGATCGAGAGCGAGCTGTTCGGCTATCGCGGCGGCACCTTCACCGGTGCTCGCAAAGAAGGCATGCGCGGCAAGCTGCAGCAGGCCGACGGCGGCACGCTGTTCCTCGACGAGATCGGCGATATGCCGCTGGCGCTGCAGACCCGTCTTCTGCGTGTGCTGGAGGAACGCCAGGTGGTACCCATCGGCGGCGAGCCGCTGTCGGTCGATGTGCGCATCATCAGCGCCACCCACCGCGCGCTGGAGGAGCGGGTGCAGAGCGGCGGTTTCCGCGAAGACCTGTTCTACCGCCTCAACGGCCTGATCATCGACCTGCCGCCCCTGCGCGAGCGCAGCGACAAACCGGAACTCCTGCATTACCTGCTGGCGGAGGAGGCACGGGGTACGCGCGTTGTGCTCACCGAAGAGGCTCGCCAGGCACTGCTCGACTACCACTGGCCGGGCAACGTGCGGCAGATGCGCAACGTACTGCGGACCCTGGCGGCGCTGTGCGAGGACGGCATCATTCGCATGACAGACCTGCCTCGCGAGGTGGTACGAGCGGAGCCCTCGGTCGTAGTGCCCGAACCGGTGACGACCCCTCTGGACGACGCCGAGCGCACAGCCTTGCTCAATGCCCTGGACAGCCAGCGCTGGCACATGACCCGCACCGCCGAGCAACTCGGCATCAGCCGCAATACCCTGTATCGGAAGCTGCGCAAGCACGCCATCGCGACGCGCGGGTAGGCGTCGTGAAACCGTTGTAGGGGCGAATTCATTCGCCAACCGGACCGCAGGGCCGGCCTTCGGGCTTGCCGGGGGATGCTGCGCATCCCTTGGCGAATAAATTCGCCCCCACAGGGTTCGAGCCCCGCTGGAGGCTGCGAGATGCTGCTTCTTGTGGGGGCGATTTCAATCGCTGACCGGACCGCAGGGCCGGCCTTCGGGATGGCAGGGGGATGCTGCGCATCCCTTGGCGAATGAATTCGCCCCCACAGGGTTCGAGCCCCGCTGGAGGCTGCGAGATGCTGCTTCTTGTGGGGGCGATTTCAATCGCTGACCGGACCGCAGGCCGGCCTTTGGGCTTGCGGGGGGGCGCTGCGCATCCCTTTGCGAATGAATTCGCCCCCACAGAAATAAAAAAGCCCGGCCCCTTTGCGGGGGCCGCGCTTTTTCACGAGAGGTGCGGGCATCCTTGCCCGCCGGGGGAGGGGCCGACGGCTGACCCCGCTTCCAATCAGCTGGACTGGGGCATCTCGCCACGGGCCAGGCGCTTGTTGATGTCGTCGATCACCGCCGGCAACTCGGCGATGGTGTCGATCAGGTAGTGCGGGCGGGAACCTTCGAACATCTGGCCGATGCGCGCGCGCTCCTGGTCCAGCTTGTCTTTCGGCAGCGCCTTGAACTGTTCGTACGTCAGGCCGAGGGCGTTGCCCGAGCAGGTCAGGGCCACGGTCCACATGCCGGCGCTGCGGCCTTCGAGGATGCCCGGCCAGGTGTCGTCCACCTTCACGCAGGCGGCCACGTCGTCGATGCCGAGGGCGATCACGTTAGCCAGCGACTGCGCCGGGTGCGGGCGGCCGTTGGGCACGTCGTCGGTGGCCACCACGTGGTCCGGCGTGTAGCCGTTCTCGCGGGCCAGTTCCACCACCTTGGCCATCACCACGGCCGGGTAGCCGGAGCAGGTGCCGATCTTCAGGCCCTTGCCACGCAGGGTGGCGATGGCGTCGAGGGCACCGGGGATCAGCGCCGAGTGCAGGCCGATCTTCTCGATCTGCAGCGGCATGAAGCGCTCGTAGATGGCGGTGACGTCATCGTCCGTCGGCAGGCGGCCGAAGGCGGCGCGGTAGCGTTCGGCGATGGCCGGGATGTCGCAGAGCGTGCGGATGTGGTCCCACTTGCCCATGCCCATCGGGCCGCGCGCTTCTTCCAGGGAGACGGCGACGCCGAACTCACCGAAGGCCTCGACGAAGATCTGGGTCGGCGCAAAGGAACCGAAGTCGACGACGGTACCGGCCCAGTCGAGGATGACGGCTTGCAGTTGGGTGGGTTGCTTGTAATGCATGGTGATCACTCCAGCGGATTGCAGGTTGGCTAAGGGAATTCAGGACTTGGCCCCGGCCAGGGCCGGTTGACCGGTTGCCGGGAAGCTTTCCGGCGCTTTCAGGGTTTGTGGGCGGCTGTTCCAGAAGGGCACCAGCATCAGGCTGGCCAGCAGCGCCGCGGCGGTGAACACGACGAATACGGTGTTGGTGTCGAAGTAGCCCGGCAGCAGGCCGCCGAGGATGGCGCCGACCGAGCCGCAGCCGTTGACGAAGCCCGCGGCGGTCCCGGCGGCTTCCTGGGTGCCGAAGTCGATGGCGGCGGAGCTGCTGATCATCGAATCCGGTCCGTAGAGGGTCATGCCCATCATGAACAGCAGGCCGACCACCAGGTACAGGCTGCCGCTCTGCATGGCCGGGACGAACAGCGCCAGGCACACGGTGAGGGCGATCAGGCTGAACACGCAGGCCGGCATGCGGCGGGCACCGAAGAGCTTGTCGGACGCCAGGCCGATCAGGATCGGGCCGACCAGCCCGGCCAGTTCGAAGGCGGTGGGCACGATGGCCGAGGCGACCTTGCCAATGGCGGGCATGCGTTCGTAGACGATGACCGGACCCCACAGCAGGATGGCGTAGCGCGCTGGCTTCAACAGGAAGTAGGCGAGGCCGAGGACCAGCACGGTGCGGTTTTTCAGCACCTTGCGCAGGGCGTTCCAGTGGCCTTCACGCGGCCCGCTGGTGCTGGCTTCCACTTCGACCGGCGCATGGCCGACGTCTTCAGGCTTGTTGCGTTGCAGGAAATAAAACAGCACCGCGACCACGCCCACCACCATGGCACTGGAGATGAACGCCATGCGCCAGTCATGGAACACCTCGTAGGCCCACCAGCCGGCGAAGGGGGTGGCGACCAGGCCGCCGAAGGCGTAGCAGGTGCTCCAGTAGCCCAGGACGCGGCCGCGCTCGCGGGTGGCGAAGAAGCTGCCGATGTTCTTGCACAGCCCCGACCAGCCGGTGGACTGCGCCAGACCCTGGACCACCATGCAGGTGGCGAAGATCGGCAGGGTAGCGAAGGTACCCATGACAACGGCTACCAGGGCCGAAATCACCAGGCCGCCGAGTACCACCACGCGTGGGCCGAAACGGTCGGCGAAGATGCCCCAGGTGAACTGACCCACGGCATAGGCTGCGAGGTAGAGGGCATCGAGGTTGGCCATCGCGGCCTTGTCGAGTTCGAAACTTGGGTCTTCGCCAATACCGAGCTTGGCGACGGAGAAGGCTTTTCGGGTGAAGTAGAAGGCGGCGTAGGCCAGCCAGGTGATGAGGAAGATCTGGACACGCCAGCGCTGGAGGGATTTCCAGCCGCTGTGCAAGGCGCCTGCGTTGTTGTTCATGGTTTTCTGACCCCGTGTGGGTATGCCGGACAGTGCAAATAGGGAGGTTGTTGTTGTTTTGCTGCTGGGCTGTCTAAACGCACGACCTTGGTCAGATGGCAGCGGTCGTGGCGTCAGGCTGGTGGATGAGATTCGGCGTTGGTCTTGGCTCCTGCCCGGCGTGGCCGAGCGGTCGGTTTACTACGGAAATGTTTCAGAAAAAGGTCACCGCACCACGGCCCCGCTACCCGCAGCGGGAACCGTCTCAGGACGGTGGGTGACCTGGAATGGGCTGGCCTTTCGACTTAGGCAGCCGTTTGCTCGATCTCCACGCCCATCGCTTCCAGGGAGTCGGCGATGGCGCGCAGCAGCTGGCGGACGATGTGCTCGTCGATCTGCCCGATGCAGCCGATGCGGAAGCTCTCGGCGACGGTCAGCTTGCCGGGGTAGATGATGAAACTGCGGGCCTTCAGCTCCTCGTAGAAGCGCTTGAACTCGAAGTTCGGGTGCTCCGGGCTGAAGAAGGTGGTGATGATCGGCGACAGCCACTGGTCTTCCAGCAGGGTCTTGAAACCGATTTCGCGCATGCCGGCGACCAGTACATCGCGGTTGCGGCTGTAGCGTGCCAGGCGGCCCGGTACGCCACCCTCGGCAGCGTGCTGTTCCAACGCTGCGCGGAAAGCCACCACGCTGTGGGTCGGCGGGGTGAAGCGCCACTGGCCGGTGCGCTCCATGTAGAGCCACTGCTCGTAGATGTCCAGAGCCAGTGAGTGCGCGCGCCCCTTGGCAGCTTCCAGCACCGAGCGGCGAATGATCACGAATCCGAAGCCTGGGATGCCTTCGATGCATTTGTTGGCGGAAGACACCAGCACGTCGAAGGCGATTTCATTCACGGTCAGCGGTACGGCGCCGAACGAACTCATGGCATCGACGATCAGGCTCTTGCCGTGGGCTTTCACCACGTCGGCGATTGCGCGCAGTGGGTTGAGGATGCCGGAGCTGGTTTCACAGTGGACCAGGAAGACGTTGGTGATGTCCGGGTTGGCCTTCAGCAGGGCGTCCACTTCGTCGGGCTGCGGCGGTAGGTAGTCGCCCTTGTCCAGAGTGATGTAGGCGCGGCCGAGGTAGTCCAGGGTCTTGGCAGCGCGCTGGCCGTAGGCACCGTTCATCAGGATCAGGCATTTGCCGTCGCGAGGAATGGCGGTGGCGAGGGCGGCTTCCACCGAGAAGCTGCCGCTGCCTTGCAGGGGCACGCAGGCGAAGCTGTCGTCCTGCACGCCGGCCATGGAGAGCAGCTCCTGGCGCACCTCGGCGGTCACCAGGTTGAAGGCGCCGTCCCACGAGCCCCAGTCACGCAGCATGGCTTCCTTGGTGGCCTTGGAGGTGGTCAGCGGGCCGGGAGTGAGCAGGTAGGGCTCGCCGAGGGCGGGGGCTGCCAGCGGTTGGGTGTTGGTGGGGAATTCGGCTTTGGTCATGGTCGTCTCCAGCGTTGTTCTGGTGAGGGCGCGTTGCGATGGAGAGATAAAACCAATTCCCCAGAAATAAAAAAAATCGATTTATAGTATTTCAAAAATAACCTGAGCTTATTTATCGAGGAGCAGGCGAATGGCGGTTTCCCAGGCACAGCTGAAGGCCTTCCACGCCGTGGCGGTGCACGGCAATTTCACGCGCGCGGCCGAGGCGCTGTTCCTCAGCCAGCCGGCGGTTTCCGACCAGGTGCGCAAGCTGGAGGAGCGGTTCGGCATCCTGCTGTTCCACCGCAACAAACGCTCGGTGCAGCTGACCGACCTTGGCGAGCGTTTGCTGGCCATCACCCAGCGTCTGTTCGCAGCGGAGTCCGAAGCGCACGAACTGCTGTCCACTTCGCGCGCGCTGGAGACCGGCAGCCTGACCCTGGCGGTGGATTCGCCAGTACACCTGCTCGGGCATATCGCGCGGTTCTGCGAGCGCTATCCGGGCATTCGCGTGAGCCTGGTCACCGGCAACAGCGACGAGTGCCTGCGCCGGCTGCAGGAGTACAAGGCGGACTTCGCGCTGCTCGGTCGTGTAGTCGAAAACGACAGCCTGATCACCCATGTACTCAGCGCCGATCCACTGGTGGCCTTCGTGGCTCACACGCACCCCTGGGCGGTGCGTGAATCGATCGTTCTCGCCGATCTGGAAGACATGCCAATGGTGCTGCGCGAACGCGGCTCCATGACCCGGCAGATACTCGAGGAAGAGATGCGTCGCGCCGGTATCGCCATCCGCCCGGCCATTGAGGTGGAGGGCCGCGAGGCGACTTTCGAGATGGTCGCGGCGGGCCTTGGCGTGGGCCTGGTGTCGGCGGCCGAGGTGGGTGCCAGCGCCAACGTGCACGTGCTGCCGATCCGTGACTGCCTGCAGCGCATGACGGAGACGCTGGTGTGCCTGCGCGAGCAGGGGTCGCGGCGCATCATCGAGACCTTTTTCGACATCGTGAGGTCGAACGGCGGCTAGCGGGTTCGCTCTTTCCTTGTAGGGGCGAATTCATTCGCCAAGGACCGCGTAGCGGTCCCCAAGGGCGTCCATGGCAGACCTTCGGCCTGCTTGGCGAATGAATTCGCCCCTACACCAGTCTCCTGGGGCTCCCAGATGGGCCGCTGTGCTAACCTGCGACAAGTTTTTTCCGGGCCGGGGCGGCCCGTTTCAGAGGTCATCCATGCATATCCACATCCTCGGCATCTGCGGCACCTTCATGGGTTCGCTGGCCGTGCTGGCCAAGGAACTTGGCCACCGTGTCACCGGCTCCGACGCCAACGTCTACCCGCCCATGAGCACCCAGCTGGAAGCCCAGGGAATCGAGTTGATGCAGGGGTACGAGCCCGCCCATCTGGAGCCCGCTCCAGACCTGGTGGTCGTCGGGAATGCGTTGTCCCGTGGCAACCCCGCCGTCGAGTACGTGCTGAACAAGGGCCTGCCCTATGTCTCCGGCCCGCAGTGGCTGGCCGACCATGTGCTGCAGGGCCGTTGGGTGTTGGCAGTGGCCGGCACCCATGGCAAGACCACCACCACCAGCATGCTGGCCTGGGTGCTGGAGCATGCAGGCATGAGCCCGGGGTTCCTGATCGGCGGCGTTCCGCAGAATTTTGGCGTCTCCGCACGCCTGGGCGGCACCCCCTTCTTCGTGGTGGAGGCCGACGAGTACGACAGCGCCTTCTTCGACAAACGCTCCAAGTTCGTCCACTACCGCCCGCGCACCGCCATCCTCAATAACCTCGAGTTCGATCACGCGGACATCTTCCCCGACCTAGCCGCCATCGAGCGCCAGTTCCATCATCTGGTACGGACCATCCCCGGCGAGGGGCTGGTCATCCATCCGACATCGGAAACGGCGCTCAAGCGCGTGCTGGACATGGGGTGCTGGACCCCGGTGCAGACCACCGGTGAAGGCGGTCAATGGCAGGCTCGGCTGCTGGCCGAAGACGGCTCGCGCTTCGAAGTGCTGTTCGAAGGCCAGGTCGCCGGCACCGTGGATTGGGAACTGACTGGCCAGCACAACGTTGCCAACGCCCTGGCCACCCTGGCTGCGGCCCGCCATGTTGGCGTGGTGCCGGAGCTGGGCGTCGCCGCGCTGTCGGTCTTCAAGAGCGTCAAGCGGCGCATGGAGAAGGTGGCGGAAGTGAATGGCGTGACCATCTACGACGATTTCGCCCACCATCCGACTGCCATCGCCACCACCCTGGACGGCCTGCGCAAGCGCGTGGGCGATGCCCCGGTGATCGCGGTGATCGAGCCACGCTCCAACTCTATGAAGCTCGGTGCCCACCGCGACGGCCTGCCCGACTCGGTGAAGCTGGCCGACCAGGTGTTCTGGTACGCGCCGCCGAATCTGGGCTGGGATCTGGCGGCCACCGTCGCCGGTTCCACTGTACCGACCCGGGTGTGCGAATCCCTGGAGTCCATCATCGAGGGGGTTAAGGCCATCGCAGCGCCCGGCACCCAGGTGGTGATCATGAGCAACGGCGGTTTCGGCGGCCTGCATGGCAAGCTGGCTTCGGCCCTGGCGGAGTGAGGCGATGAACGGACCGTCCCGCATCACCCTGGCCATGACGGGCGCCTCGGGCGCCCAGTACGGCCTGCGTCTGCTGGATTGCCTGATCCAGGAAGATCGCGAGGTGCACTTCCTGATCTCGAAGGCCGCGCAATTGGTGATGGCGACTGAAACCGACGTCACCCTGCCGGCCAAGCCCCAGTCCATGCAGGCGTTTCTCAGCGAATACACCGGTGCCGCACCGGGCCAGATTCGCTGCTACGGCAAGGAAGACTGGATGTCTCCAGTGGCGTCCGGTTCCGGCGCGCCGGCGGCGATGGTGGTGGTGCCCTGTTCCACCGGGACCCTCTCGGCCATTGCCACCGGTGCCTGCAACAACCTGATCGAGCGCGCCGCCGACGTGACCCTGAAAGAGCGCCGCCAGCTAATCCTGGTGCCGCGCGAGGCGCCGTACTCCAGCATTCACCTGGAAAACATGCTCAAGCTGTCGAACCTCGGCGCGGTGATCGTGCCGGCCTCGCCGGGTTTCTATCACCAGCCGCAGACCATCGATGACCTGGTCGACTTCGTGGTGGCGCGCATCCTCAACCTGCTGGATATCCCGCAGGACATGTTGCCGCGTTGGGGCGAGCACCATCAGGGCGTCGATGACTAAGCGCGTCGCTTTGGCCATGCTGGCGCTGGTCCTGCTGCAGGGCTGCGCCAGCGTAGGCACCCTCAACGCCGCCAAGCCGGGTGCGCCGATCATCTATTCCGGCACCCGTCTGGACTGGTATTCGCTCAATGGCGGCTGCTGCCCTATGGACCGCTTCGGCGTCGAGCCGCCGGCCTACCCGGCGCTGGACCTGCCCGCCAGCGTCCTGATGGACACGCTGCTGTTGCCGTTCGCGGTGGCGGCGGAGATGGGGGTGGTGCTCGGGGTTTCGGGCGGGTACTGACCTGTAGGGGCGAATTCATTCGCCAAGGGCGGCGAAGCTGCCCCTACGAGGTTCGAATGGCAGACCTGCGGCCTGCTTGGCGAATGAATTCGCCCCTACAAGAAGCGCGGCTCCCGCTCGTAACTCAAGCCGGCTCCTGACACACATCCACCCACTGCGCTTCCACCAGCTCGGCCATGTAGGCCGGGGTGATGCGCACTGCGCTGTGCACGGCGCCGGCCGCCGGCACCACTTCATCGAAGGCCTGCAGGGAACGGTCGCAGTAGACCGGCAGCGGGGTTGCCAGCCCGAACGGGCAGACGCCGCCCACTGGGTGGCTGGTCAGGGCTTCCACCGTCTCGGCATCCAGCATCTTCGCCTTGGCGCCGAAGGTTTCCTTGAACTTGCGGTTGTCGATCCGCGCGTCGCCACGGGCCACCACCAGCACGGCGTCCTCGCCGACGCGAAAGGCCAGGGTCTTGGCGATTCGGCCAGGCTCGACGCCATGGGCTTCAGCGGCCAGTGCCACGGTGGCGGTGCTGGTATGCAGTTCGATGATGTCTATTTCCGGCGCCTTCCCGGCGAAGAAGGCGCGGACTGATTCAAGGCTCATGGGTGATCCCTTCTGGTAAAGCTACGAATCCTTGTGCAGGCGCAGGGCCTGCGTCAATCCGGATTCAGCGGCCCAGCCGGCGCAGGTCGTCCGACTCGATGATGCGAACGCCGTCTTCCTCCTCCAGCGCCAGGCGCCAGAGCGCGCGGGCCAGGGTGCAGACGTCGATGCCGCGGAACTTGCCCGGCAGCCAACGCATGAACGTGGCGGCCAGGCGTTCACCGAAGCGGAACTCGCTGCGTGGCCCGATCAGCAGCGACGGGCGGGCAATGGTCAGTTGCGGCCAGTCCATCGCCTTGAGGGCTTCCTCCATCTCGCCCTTGACCTTGTTGTAGAAGATCGAGGATGCGCGGTTGGCGCCCAGCGCGCTGATCACGATGAAGTGCCGGGCCCCCAGCTCGCGGGCGCGTTGGGCGAACGCCAGGACCAGGTCCAGGTCCACTGCGCGGAAGGCCTCCTGCGAACCGGCCTGGCGGATGGTGCTGCCCAGGCAGCAGAAGGCGACGTCGACCTGTCCTTCCAGTTGCGGCAGCAGTTCGGCCAACGGACCGACGGGGTTCGACAGGTGCGGGTGTTCGGCCAGCGGTCGCCGGGTCGGGGCCAGGACACGGGCTACCGTGGGTTCGTTGAGCAGGCGGTCGAGCAGATGCTCGCCGGTCAATCCAGTGGCGCCGGCGAGCAGTATGTGCTGGGGCGTCAGATGCATGCTGTTTCTCCGCTGATACACGCTGAGCTTAGTGGCTAAGAGCGGTTTTGTCGGGGGTCTCGGCGCTCTGGGCGGTCAGGGCCTGTTCCGCCTGGTGTTCGCGAAGTGCACGCCAGCGCGCGGTGACACCCTTGGGCGCCCAGATCTGCGGTTCCGAAGCCTCGAAGTCGTCGGCCTTCTCGCGTTCGGCGACTTTCTCCCGGGCGATGCCGAATGCGCGCTCCAGATCGTCGGTTTCGCTGAAGGCGTCAGCGAACAGCGCACGGCCGAAATAGGTGAAGTCATTCTCCTCGGAGCAGCCGAAGGAGACGCGATCGGTACGCGCCGCGGTCATGATCAGGGTTCTGTCGTCCTTGAGCGGTGGAATGAATCCGCCGGAGTAGCAGGCGGAGATCACCAGCACCTTGTACCTGTCCTTGAGAGGGGTGAGCAGGTCCGCCAGTTCCTGTGCCGGCAGGTGGCCCAACTGCAGACCGGGTTGCTCCAGCGCCAGTTCGTGGGTCGGCGAGCCGTGGCTGGTGAGGTAGATGAACACCAGGTCTTCCGGACCGCTGCGCCTGGCGACCGCCTTGATCGCGCGGGACAGGCTTTCGCGGGTGGCCAGCGGGCGGTCGGCCATGTGTTCGCGGTGATTGACCAGGGTGAGCTGACCGTGGGCGCCGAAGCGTTCGGCCAGGAGCCTGGAAACGTAATCCGCTTCACGCAGGAATACGCTCTGGCGGCCGTCGCCGGCGACAGTAATGGAGTAAAGCTCCACCTCGTGGGTGGAGACCGGCAGGGCATCGATGGCCTGCTCGAGCAGGTGACCCTGGGCCAGCAGGCCGATTTCCAGCGGGTCGGGCAGGGACTTGCCCTTTTCGTCGCGGATGCGGGCCCCGTCCTGCCAGGTGCCGGTTTCCTGCTTGCCATCCGGTCGCGTCAGGCTGCCGGTGCCGCTGTAGAGACCGTCGCTGAAGTTCCCCTGGTAACGGCTGCCGTCGGCCAGCGAAAGGATGCCCTCGCCCTGGTAGCGCCAATGCCGGAAGTGCCCTACGTAGTGGCTGCCGTCAGCGCCGGTGAATTCGCCCTGGCCAACCAGGTTGCCTTCCTTGAAGGTGCCGCTCCAGACGTCGTCGTCACCACTGGTGAAGCGTCCCTTGCCGTCGAACAGGCTGTTGCGGAATTCACCGATGTAGCTGGAGCCGTCCTGCCCCTGATAGGCGCCTTGACCCTCCAGCTGGCCGCGTTTGAAACGACCGCTGAAACGGTTGCCGGCTTCATCGGTACGGACGCCTTCGCCCTCTGGCTGGCCAGCCTTGAAGAGCCCTTGGTAATTGCTGCCGTCGGTCCATTCGAGGATGCCGAAGCCCTGGTATCTGTCGTTGTGGAACTGACCGCGATAGGTAACCTCACCCTGGCGCAATGTGCCTTCGCCGTGGAACTGGTTCTGGGCGAAGCCGCCTTCATAGGTGGTGCCGTTACCGTATGCGAGGCGGCCCTGGCCATGGAACAGACCGGCCTTGAATTCGCCGATGTAGACCAGGCCGCTTGGACCGTGCCATTCGCCCTTGCCCTCCGGCTGGCCATCCTTGAACTGACCTTCGAACCAGGTGCCGTTGCTGTAGTCGAGGCGCCCCGGTCCTTGCAGCAGGCCGTCGACCAGTTCGCCGCGGTAGCGGGAACCATCCGGCAGGCGGGCATCCGGCGGCGTCAGGGGTTCGCCCTCACCGCAGGCTGCGAGCAGGATGGCGAGGGTGAGGGGCAGAAACGGCTTCATCGGGGTGCTTGTCCTAATCGGCATCTGCCTTTCAGTGTGGCGCAAAAAAGCCCGCTATTGCGGGCTTTTTTGGCGGCGAGGAGCGGCTCAGACGAAGCAGAGACTGAGGGACTCGGCGATGTACGCGGGCTTCTGCTGGCCTTCGATCTCCAGGGTGCAAAGGGCCTTGATCAGCCACTGGCCGGGATTCTTCTCGTTGACGTCGATGACCTTCACGGCCAGGCGCACGCGGGAGTCAACCTTGACCGGCTGGATGAAACGCACGCTGTCGAGGCCGTAGTTGACCACCATTTTCGCGCCTTCGGGCAGAACCAGCAGGCCGTCGATCAGCTTCGGAATCAGTGACAGGCTGAGGAAGCCGTGAGCGATGGTGGAGCCGAAGGGCGTCTGCTTGGCGCGCTCCGGGTCGACATGGATGAACTGGTGGTCTTCGGTGCATTCGGCGAACTGGTTGATACGGTTCTGGTCGATGCTTATCCAGTCCGAGTGGCCGAGTTCCTTGCCAACGTAGTTCTTCAGTTCCGCTACTGGTACGAACGCCATTACGTCATCCTCCGTGGATGCAGTGTTGTAATTCTTATTGATACGGGGGTGAGCCCGGTCTTGCATGCAGCGCTTACATCATCATGCCGGCACCGTCCGGTCAAGACGCCATGCCCCCTGCGAATGGCGGGTTATAGCGAGGCGTCGGGCGAGCCTATAATGCCCCCGTCCCGGCCGTGGCCCTGCCTGGCCGGACCTGACCCGTGGAGAATTTCATGTTGTTGCGCGGACTGACCTGGCTGGTGCTGTTCCAGCTGATCGGTAGCGGGCTCAATGCCCTGTTCCTGTCGATGCTGCCGGGGCCCATCATCGGCCTGGTGCTGCTCTTCTTCTACCTGCTGGCGCGCGGCGAGGTGAGCGAGCCGCTGAGCCTGGCTGCCAGCAGCCTGCTGCGCTACCTGCCGCTGCTGCTGGTGCCGCCGGCGGTGGGCGTGATGGTTTATGCACAGGCCATCTGGGCGGATTTCTGGGCCATAGTCGGGGTGCTGGTGCTATCCCTGCTGGCAACCTTCCTCTTTTCTGGCTGGCTGATGCAGAAGCTCATCGATCGGCAGGCACATCGCCAGGAGGACACATGAGCCTCAACTGGCAAGCCGCGATAGAGGCGATGGTGCATCACCCGCTGTTCGGCTTCGGTATGACGCTGGCGGCTTATCAGTTGGCCCTGGCGGCCTACGAGAAAACCCGATGGGTATTCCTGCAGCCGGTGCTGCTGTCCATGCTGCTGCTGATCGGCGTGTTGCTGGCCTTCGGTATCAGCTACCAGGAGTACCGCCAGAGCACGCAGTTGCTGACGGTCTTCCTCGGTCCGGCCACTGTCGCGCTGGCCGTACCGCTCTTCCTCAACCTGCGGCGAATTCGCCAGCTGTTCTGGCCGACCTTGCTGACACTGGTGTTCGGTGGGCTCTTCGCTACGCTGTCGGTAGCTGTACTGGGCTGGTGGTTCGGCACCGAGCGCATGGTCCTGATGACGTTGCTACCAAAATCGGTGACCTCGCCCATTGCCATGCTGGTGGCCGAGCAGCTTGGCGGCGTGGCGGCCCTGGCGGCGGTGTTCGTGCTGATCACCGGTGTGCTCGGCGCCATTCTCGGTCCGGAGCTGCTGCGCCGCTGCGGTATCCGTCACCCGGCGGCACAGGGTATGGCCCTGGGACTCACCGCTCACGCCGTGGGCACCGCGCGGGCTTTGCAGGAGGGCGAGGAGTGCGGTGCGTTCGCCGCCCTGGCGATGAGCCTCATGGGCGTCGCCACCGCGGTGCTGCTGCCGCTCGCCGTTGCCATGATTGCTTGAGGTCGATGCATGAAGTTGCCGCTGTTTCCGCTCAACACCGTGCTGTTTCCGGGTTGCACGCTGGACTTGCAGATATTCGAGGCGCGCTACCTGGACATGCTGGGGCGCTGCATGAAGCAGGGCGAAGGCTTCGGCGTGGTCTGCATTCTCGAAGGCCAGGAAGTGGGCGAGGCGGCCAGTCGTTTCGCCGCCATCGGTTGCGAGGCGCTGATCCGCGACTGGCAGCAGCGTCCCAACGGTTTGCTGGGCATCCGCGTGGAGGGTGGGCGGCGCTTCCATGTGAGCAAGGCGGAAGTGCTGCGCGACCAGCTGACACTCGCCGAAGTCGAATGGCTGGCCGATGAGCCGGAGCGCCCCCTGCGTGGGGACCATGCTGACCTGGCCGCATTGCTCAACGCGCTGGCCGAGCACCCCATGGTCCAGGGGCTGGGCATGGGCGGCGTGGTGGACGGGCAGCAAGCGCTGGCCAATCAGCTGTCCTACCTGCTGCCGTTCCACATCAAGGAAAAGATTCACCTGCTGAGCCTGAGCGATCCCGACGAACGTCTGGATTTCCTCCAGGGTCTGCTCGATCAACTGCAGGGCGAATCCATCGCCTGACTGTTCCCCGCCGTGCCTGGCGCAGCCGCTAGTAGCTGTAACGCGCGAGCGCTTCCGGCAGGGCCCAGGTGGCGACGCCGCCGAGCAGGGCCAGGCAGGCCGGCAGAATCAGCACCCATACCCTCGCGCTCATTGCCGTCAGTGGCGCCGCACGCTGCATCAGCGCGAGGCCGGCCGCCGAGATGCCGCCAGCCAGCAACGCGCCGGCGAGGATGTCGGTGGGCCAGTGCACGCCGAGGTAGACCCGCGACAGGGCAATGGACAGGGCCGGCAGGCAGGCCAGCAGCAGCCATGTCAGGCGCAGGCGCCCTGGTTGGCCGCGTCCGGCCAGAATCCCCAGTACCAGGAAGAACGCGAAGGCCCCCGAACTGTGGCCACTGGGGAAACTGAAGGTGGTCAGCGGCTCGACGAGAACTTCGGGACGGGCGCGTGCGTAGAGGTGCTTGAGGCCGGTGTTGGCCAGGCCGGTGATCAGCAGGGTGCCGATGGCGAAGCAGGCTGGTCGCCACTGGCGTAGCAGCAGCAACAAGGCGCCGAGCAGCGCACCAGCGAGCAATTGGGTGTTGAAGTCGCCGACGCGAGTGACCAGCACCATCCAATGATCGAAGCCGGCCCGGCGCTGCTCCTGGACCAGCGCCATCAGTCCCTGGTCCAGGGCCTGCAGGTGTGGCCAACCGATCAACAGCGCCGCCAGGGCCGCCAGGCACAGGCCGGCCGCCAACGGGTTGGCCGAGCGTTTCTCACGGAGCGTGCTGTGGATGATCAGGCCGAGTATGGCGGCGACCACGACTATCACCACCCCGGCTTCGCTCCAGAAACCCTCTGGCAGCGGCAGGCGCAGTGCTGCGCCGGTGGCCCAGCCGGGAACCAGGTAGGCCACGGCCCAGCCGGCGGCCGCCAGCATGCTGACGGCGACGAAGCGCGGGAAGGGCATATCGAGCATGCCCGCCACCATCGGCAGCATGGGCCGCAGCGGGCCGATGTAGCGACCCACCAGCAGGCTGGCGATGCCATAGCGCTGGAAGTAGTTTTCAGCGCCGGTGATCCATTCGGGGTGGTCGCGCAGCAAGGGCAAGCGGCGGATGTTCTGGTGGAAGCGTCGTCCCACTCCGTAGGAGATCATGTCCCCCACCAGGCCACCGCAGTAGGCCAGGAGCAGGGTCTGCCAGAGTTCCAGGGCGCCGCTGCCGGCCATCACGCCGACGGCGAACAGCAGCGCCACGCCCGGTACGACAATGCCGGCGATGGCCAGGCATTCGATGCAGGCGATCAGGAAGATGGCCAGGCCCAGCCATTCCGGGTTGGCGCCCAGCCAGGCGGTGACCTGCTCGAACCATTGACTCATGCGGTTTTTTCCTCGATCAGCGTGTAGTCGAATCCTTCGACCTGCCCGCGGCGCAGCGGGTTGCGTGTGCAATGGCGAGCATAGGCGGCATCGACGAAGCGGTAAGGCAGGTGTTCATCGCGGCCGTGGGGGATGCCCAGGCGCGCGGTCTGGATGATGCAGGCGGGACGTTCGTCGACGTCTTCGACGAACAGGCGCTGCCAGTCGAAGCGTTGGCCGTCCCAGTCCGGCACCTTCAGGCCGAGGGATTTGCACAGCAACGTCTGGCCGGCGCAGAGCCGTTCGGCGGGGCGGGGCTGGCCCTGGGCATCGGGGTTGTTGCGTTGCATGGCGGCCAGGGCGTCGGCGGGGGAGATGGCGTCCACCCAGGGATGCCCGGACTTGATCAGCACCGCGTTGCCGGCGCCGTGGGCGCTGAAGTTAAGCGAGTCGCCGCCACGGGAGTAGTACATATAAATGTGCCCGCCATCGAGGAACAGCGCGCGGCGCTTGTGGGTGTAGCCGAGGGATGCGTGGCTGCCCTTGTCCACCAGGTAGTAGGCTTCCGTCTCGATGATACGCGCGGACAGCCAGCGGCCGTCGACCCGATGGCGGATCACCTTGCCCAGCAGCTCGCGGGCCACTTGCTGGGCGTCGCGGTCGAAAAAGGCATCGGTCAGCGGGCGGGCACCCGGCCACGGCAAACTAAGGATGGGATCGCAGGACATGGGGCTGTCGCAGGGTTACGGGTCGGAATAGGCTCGCGATTATACGGAAGCATGCTGAGCCGAAGCTGAACGCCGGCGTCGGAATCGTCACGCAAAATAACAAGAGCCCGTTGCCATGTCCCGAGCTGCCCGTCTCGACAGTGCCCACATCACCCCCAGTGCGCACTACACCGGTTACGTCTGGTACCGCCACCAGCTTGCCGAAGCCCCCTTCGTTACGCCCTTCGGACGCTTCGCCCACGGCGTGCTGGCGCCCGTGAGCTGGGGCGCGCGGGTGGCGTTCGGGCTGGATGTCGAGCGCTTCCTGTTGCAGCGCCATCTGTTGATCGATGCGCTGCTGAGCGAGGCCATCGAACAGCGCGGGGTGCGCCAGGTCGTGGAGATCGCCTGCGGTCTGTCGCCCCGGGGACGGCGCTTCTGTTCCCGCTATCCGGAGCTGCGTTACCTGGAGGCCGACCTGCCACCCATGGCTGCACGCAAGCGCCTGCTGCTCCACGAAGAGGGCTGGCTGGGCGCGCGGCATCAGGTGCGCCCTGTGGATATCCTCGCCGAGCAGGGCGTGAACGACCTGCAGGTGCTGTTTTCCGGGCTGGATCATGACGCGCCGGTGCTGGTGATCACCGAAGGGTTGGTGAACTATTTCGAACTGCCGGTGATAGAAGCCTTCTGGAGCCGGTTGGCGGGTCAACTGAAGCGGTTCCCGGCCGCCACCTACCTCACCGACCTCTATCCCGACCTGTGCGAGCATCCGCGCTATCGCCAGTTGCGCTGGGGCATCGATCTGGTTGGGCGGCTGACCCGAGGCCGCTATTACCTGCATTACCGGGGAGACGACGCCATCGTTTCGGGCTTTGAAGGCTGCGGCTTCGGAGAAGTCCGGGTGCATGACCCGAAGGAGCTGGAATCGGCGCTGGCGGATGCCGGGCCGGCGTTGGTGAGGGTGGTTGAGGCTTCTGTCCTGTAGGGGCGAATTCATTCGCCAAGGGCGGCGAAGCTGCCCCTGATATCTGCAAAGGCCGCTCCTTCGGACCGGTTGGCGAATAAATTCACCCCTACAAAGGCAGCATCTCCCTCGCTTCAGGCGTAGGCGACCACCTGCGGCTCGGCCTGCACCACCTGCGCGGCCAGCGCGTCGCTGGCCTGCGCATCGGTATGAGGGAAGACCAGCGCCAGGCAATCGCCCTCATGGCGCAAGGGCAGGACATCCAGTGCTGGCAGATCGCCGGCCTGCAGGCGCCATCCGCGCGCGGGCAGCGCGCTTGGCAGGTTGCCGGCCAGCAGGCCGCCGAAGAAACCCAGTTCGTTGACTTCCACCGGCCATTCCCCTGCGTCGTCGTGAAGCAGCCGGCCGCGTCGGTTCAACGGGGCCAGCCGCGGTTCTTGCCGTCGTTCCAGACGATCCAGGCGATTACGGGCGAGCCGCGTAGCGCCAGGGGCGGCAAGGGGGAGGGCGCTACCGAGGAGGAACGGCCGGTAGAAGGTGGCGCAGGCCTCGCGCTGCTCGAACTGGGCCAGGTGATCGCCATTGTGGATAAGTGCGCAATCGGCATCGGCGCAGGCGGCGGCAAAGCGCGCGTGCTCCCAGGGCTGGGTGAAGTGGTCGTATTCGCCGGCCAGAACCAGGGTCGGGCAGGTCGGGTGACGGGTGAATCCGGAGAAATCCAGTAGGCGGCGGCTATTTTGTCGGTATCGTTCGAGTTCCTGCGGCGAAAGACGCTGCATCTGTCGCAAAAGCGCCTTGCGAAAGACCAGCGAGATCCCGGTTTCCTCCAGGCGCAGGGGATTGATCAGGCCGGTCAGGGCGCCTTGGGCGAAGCGCTGGACCTGGCCCTCGGCTAACAGGTCCAGGCTTTCTTCCAGCATCCGGCGCGCGCCGGCGCGGCCGAACGCGGTGATTCCAGCGAGCAGCAGGCGCGCGCAATGCCGTGGATGGCGAACCGCGAACAGGGCCGCCAGGGCGGAGCCGTAGGACAGGCCGATGGGCATCAGCGGCGGGAGCCGGAGTTCTTCGGCGAACGCGGCGATCAGGTCAGCCAGCTGTTCCAGCGAAAGCTCGGGCGCCAGTTGCAGGTTGCCGCCCTGGCTCGGGAGATCAAGCAGGATCACCGGGTGGCGGGGCAACAACTCCTGCACCTCGGAGACGAAGGAGCGGAAACTCTGGAAGGCGCCGCCAAGCATCAGGATCGGCTCGCGCGTGTCTGCGGCGTGCTGGGAGAAGGCCTGGTAGTGCAGGGTCCAGGGGCCGACCTGGACGACACGGGGCGCATCATTCAGGTGCTGGGGGGCGAAGTCGGTCTGGTAACGCATGGCGGGTTCTCCGGCGCCGGGGCGCTTCTTGTTCTTCTGCGACGACTGCGATTGGAAGGTAAACAGCGGAGACACTTTTGTTTACCCAACCTTCGGGCGGGCGCGGTGGCCGGGTGTCACCGTCCCGACCGCGGCCCGCCTGGGCCGAGGCTCACGTCGTTACCGAAAGGGCCCGTGGAATGGCCTGTCTACCATCCGCCCGGCGCCGCTGGGCGCGGGCGAGCGCGGTCGCTATAATCAGCCGCTTTCCTTTCGCCAGAACCCGAGACCATGACCGAGTCCGTTCTCGATTACATGACCCGCCTTGGCCGCGCCGCACGCGCCGCCTCGCGCGTGGCTGCCCGTGCCAGCACCGCGCAGAAGAACCGCGCCCTGCTGGCTGCCGCCGATGCCCTGGATGCAGCTCGTGCCGAGCTGTCCACCGCCAACGAGCAGGACCTGGCCAATGGCCGGGCCAATGGCCTCGAGCCAGCCATGCTCGATCGCTTGGCACTTACCCCGGCGCGCATCGATGACATGATCGAGGGCCTGCGTCAGGTCGCCACCCTGCCGGACCCTATCGGCGAGATCCGCGACATGCGCTACCTGCCGTCGGGTATCCAGGTGGGCAAGATGCGTGTGCCGCTGGGCGTGATCGGGATCATCTACGAGTCGCGCCCGAACGTGACCATCGATGCCGCCAGCCTGTGCCTGAAGTCCGGCAACGCCACCATCCTGCGCGGCGGTTCCGAAGCCATTCATTCCAACCAGGCAATCGCCCGCTGCATCCAGAAAGGCCTGGCCGAAGCCGGCCTGCCGAGCGAGTTGGTGCAGGTGGTGGAAACCACCGACCGGGCTGCCGTGGGCGCGCTGATCAGCATGCCGGAGTTCGTCGACGTGATCGTCCCGCGCGGTGGCAAGGGCCTGATCGAGCGCATCAGTCGCGAGGCCAAGGTGCCGGTGATCAAGCACCTCGACGGCATCTGCCACGTCTACATCGACGTCGCCGCCGACCTGGACAAGGCGATCCGCGTGGCCGACAACGCCAAGACCCAGCGCTATGCGCCCTGCAACACCATGGAAACCCTGCTGGTGCACGAGGGCATCGCCGCCCGCGTCTTGCCGCCCCTGGCCGCCATCTACCGCGACAAGGGTGTGGAGCTGCGCGGTGACGCCGCCACCCGCGCGCTGCTGGGCAAGGATGTGCTGGAGGCGACCGAAGAGGACTGGCGCACCGAGTACAACGCGCCGATCCTCTCGATCCGTATCGTCGACGGCCTCGACCAGGCCATCGAGCACATCAATGCCTACGGCTCGCAGCACACCGACGCGATCATCACCGAGAACTTCAGTGACGCCCGACGTTTCCTTACCGAAGTGGATTCCGCTTCGGTGATGGTCAACGCCTCGACCCGCTTCGCCGATGGTTTCGAGTACGGCCTGGGCGCGGAGATCGGCATCTCCACCGACAAGCTGCACGCCCGTGGCCCGGTCGGTCTGGAGGGCCTGACCAGCGAGAAGTACGTGGTCTTCGGCGACGGTCACGTACGCACCTGATGGGCAAGCGCATCGGTCTCTTCGGCGGCACGTTCGACCCTGTGCACATCGGTCATCTGCGCAGTGCCGTCGAGGTGGCCGAGCAGTTCGGTTTCGACGAGCTGCGCCTGATTCCCAGTGCGCGGCCGCCGCACCGCGATAGCCCGCGAGTGTCCGCTGCGCAGCGCCTGGAAATGGTGCGGCTGGCCGTCGCCGGAGTAGCGCCGTTGGTGGTGGACGATCGTGAGCTCAAGCGCGAGCGGCCGTCCTGGACCATCGAGACGCTGGAATCCCTGCGTGCCGAACTGGACGCCGATGACCAGCTGTTCCTGCTGGTCGGCTGGGATGCCTTCTGTGGACTGCCGAGCTGGCATCGCTGGAGCGAACTGCTCGACCACTGCCACATCCTGGTCCTGCAGCGTCCGGATGCCGACAGTGAGGCACCGGAAGACCTGCGTGACCTGTTGGCGGCGCGTAGCGCCGTCGACCCGCAATCTCTACAGGGGCCGGCCGGGCAGATAGCCTTCGTCTGGCAGACCCCCTTGGCAATTTCCGCCACCCAGATTCGCCAATTGCTGGGGGAGGGGCGCTCGGTGCGCTTTCTCGTGCCCGACGCCGTATTGGCCTATATCCATGCGCACGACCTTTACCGTGCGCCGAACTGATTCACTGAGGTAGTTGAACCCGATGCAAAACGAAGAACTCGTCAAGGTCGCCATCGCGGCCCTGGAAGACCTGAAAGGTCAGGAAATCACCACCATCGACGTACGCGGCAAGACCAGCATCACCGACTTCATGGTGATTGCCAGCGGTACCTCCGGCCGTCACGTCAAATCCATGGCCGAGAACGTGCTGGAGAAGGTCAAGGAACAGGGCGTGCGTCCCCTGGGCAGCGAAGGCCTGGACGGCGGCGAGTGGGCGCTGCTGGACCTGGGCGATGTCGTGGTGCATGTGATGCAGGTCGCCACCCGCCAGTTCTATGACCTTGAGCGCCTGTGGCAGGGCGCCGAGCAGAGCCGCGCGCACCACAGCCACGAATAAGCGGGGCGTCCCTTGCGTCTACGTCTGATCGCTGTCGGCACGCGGATGCCGCGCTGGGTGGAAGAGGGGTGGCACGAGTACGTCAAGCGCCTGCCTGCCGAGCTCAGCCTGGAACTGGTGGAAATTCCCCTGACCACGCGTGGCAAGAATGCCGACGTGGCGCGGATGATCCGCCAGGAGGGCGAGGCCATGCTGGCCAAGGTCCAGCCGGGGGAACGCATCGTGACCCTGGAAGTCCAAGGTCGGCCCTGGAGCACCGAGCAGCTGGCCACCGAACTGGACCGCTGGCGTCTCGATTCGCGCACCGTCAACCTCATGGTCGGTGGCCCGGAAGGGCTGGCGCCGGAGGTTTGCGCGCGCAGCGAGCAGCGTTGGTCGCTTTCGCCGCTGACCTTGCCGCACCCGCTGGTTCGCATCCTCATCGGCGAGCAGATCTACCGCGCCTGGACCGTGCTGTCCGGCCATCCCTACCACAAGTAAGCCCTGTCCATGCCGCAGCCGATTCGCCTGAAAGACCATGAGAAGGACGCCCGCCTGGTGCGTCGGCGCGTGGTCGTGGGTGCGGTGGCGGTGTTGCTGCTGACTTGCGTGCTGATCGCCCGGCTCTATTACCTGCAGGTGATCCAGTACGAGTATCACTCGACGCTGTCCGAGAACAATCGCGTCCATGTGCAGCCGATTCCGCCCACGCGCGGGCTGATCTTCGACCGCAATGGCGTGATCATCGCGGACAACCGGCCCAGCTTCAGCCTCAGCGTCACGCGCGAACGGGCTGCCGACTGGGAGAAAACCCTCGACGTGATAGTCGAGGTGCTGCAACTGACGCCGGATGATCGCGCGCTGTTCGAGAAGCGCATGCGGCAGGGGCGTCGGCCCTTCGAGCCGGTCCCCATCCTGTTCGAACTGACCGAAGAGCAGATCGCCCGCGTGGCGGTGAACCAGTTCCGCCTGCCTGGCGTGGACGTCGTGGCGCAGTTGGTGCGCCACTATCCGCAGGGCGCGCATTTCGCCCATTCCGTGGGTTATGTCGGCCGGATCAACGAGAAGGAGCTCAAGCAGCTCGATCCGGTGAACTACAGCGGCACGCACCATATCGGCAAGACCGGCATCGAGCGCTTCTACGAAGACCAGTTGCACGGCGAAGTGGGGTACGAGGAAGTCGAGACCAACGCCCGTGGCCGCGTGCTGCGTGTGCTCAAGCGGACGGACCCGAAACCCGGCAAGGACCTGGTCCTGACCCTCGATGTGCGCCTGCAGGAAGCCGCCGAGCAAGCCCTGGCCGGTCGCCGTGGCGCCATCGTCGCCATCGAACCTTCCACTGGCGACGTGCTGGCGATGGTCAGCCAGCCCAGCTTCGATCCGAATCCCTTCGTCACCGGCATCAGCTTCAAGGCCTATGCCGAATTGCGCGACTCCATCGATCGGCCGCTCTACAACCGCGTGTTGCGCGGGCTGTACCCGCCAGGCTCGACGATCAAACCGATGGTGGCCGTGTCCGGCCTGGACACAGGCGTGGTGACGCCCGCCTCCCGCGTATTCGACCCGGGCTTCTACCAACTGCCGAACTACGATCACAAGTACCGTAACTGGAACCGCAGTGGCGACGGCTGGGTGAACATGGAAACCGCGATCATGCGGTCAAATGACACCTACTTCTACGATCTTGCACATAAAATGGGCATCGATCGCCTGCATGACTACATGAGCCGCTTCGGCTTCGGGCAGCGGGTCGCCCTCGACATGTTCGAAGAGTCCCCCGGCCTGATGCCGTCGCGCGACTGGAAACGTGCCCGTTATCGCCAGGCCTGGTATCCGGGCGAAACCCTCATTCTCGGCATCGGCCAGGGCTACATGCAGTCCACGCCGCTGCAACTCGCCCAGGCCGTGGCGCTGATGGCCAACCGCGGCAAATGGATCCGTCCGCACCTGGCCAAGACCATCGAGGGCCAGCCACCGATCGATCCGAATCCGATGCCGGACATCATCCTGCGCGACCCGAAGTATTGGGATGCCGGCCGCAACGGCATGGAGCAGGTGGTCCATGGCGCGCGGGGTACGGCGCACAAGGTCGGTGCGTCTTCTGTCTACCGTATCGCCGGCAAGTCCGGTACCGCCCAGGTGGTGGCCATCAAGCAGGGCGAGAAGTACGACCGCTCCAAGGTGCAGGAGCGCCACCGTGACCACGCCCTGTTCGTCGCCTTCGCCCCGGCTGAAGATCCGAAGATCGCGGTGGCGGTGATGGTGGAGAACGGCGAATCCGGTTCGGGTGTTGCCGCGCCCGTGGTCAAGCAGGTGATGGACGCCTGGCTCCTCGGCGACGACGGCCAGTTGAAACCCGAGTTCCGGCCACCGCAACCGCTGGCCGAGCAGCAGAGCGCCAATCGATGAACAGCAACTTCGACCGCACCATCTCCCAGGAGGACGTGCTCAAGCGCCGCGCCACCCTCCTGCAGCGCCTGCACATCGATGGCTGGCTGCTGCTGATCATCCTGATGCTCGCGGCTGGCAGCCTGTTCGTCCTCTACTCGGCGAGCGGCAAGCATTGGGATCTGCTGATGAAGCAGGCCAGCTCCTTCGGCCTGGGGATTGGCGCGATGATCGTCATCGCCCAGTTCGAACCGCGCTTCATGGCCCGTTGGGTGCCTCTGGCCTACGTGGTCGGCGTCGCCTTGCTGGGGGTTGTGGAAATCATGGGGCACACGGCGATGGGGGCCACGCGCTGGATCAATATCCCCGGCGTGATCCGCTTCCAGCCCTCGGAATTCATGAAGATCATCATGCCGGCGACCATCGCCTGGTACCTGTCGCGGCACAACCTTCCACCCAAGCTCAAGCACATTGCCGTCAGCCTGGTGCTGATCCTGATGCCCTTCGTGTTGATCCTGAAGCAGCCCGACCTCGGCACCGCCTTGCTGATCCTGGCGTCGGGCGCTTTCGTGCTCTTCATGGCCGGGATGCAGTGGCGCTGGATCGCCGGCGCGGTGGCTGCGGTGGTGCCGGTGGCGGTGGCCATGTGGTACTTCGTGCTGCACGACTACCAGAAGCAGCGTGTACTGACCTTCCTCGATCCGGAGAGCGACCCGCTGGGCACCGGCTGGAACATCATCCAGTCCAAGGCCGCGATCGGATCGGGCGGGGTGTTCGGCAAGGGCTGGCTGCTGGGCACCCAGTCGCACCTCGATTTTTTGCCCGAAAGCCACACGGACTTTATCATTGCCGTCCTCGGCGAAGAGTTCGGCCTGGTGGGCGCCTGCCTGCTGCTTCTGGTCTACCTGCTCCTGATCGGCCGTGGCCTGGTGATCACCGCCCAGGCACAGACCCTGTTCGGCAAATTGCTGGCAGGCAGTCTGACCATGACCTTCTTCGTATACGTGTTCGTCAACATCGGCATGGTCAGTGGACTGCTGCCGGTCGTGGGGGTGCCTCTGCCCTTCATTAGCTACGGCGGAACCCATCTGGTGACGCTGCTGTCAGGGTTTGGGGTGTTGATGGCGATCCATACCCATCGCAAATGGATCGCCCAGGTTTGAAACGAGTGAATGATTTGAAAGCACTGCGCAAATGGATGCAGTTGGCAGCCTCCGGGGCTGCCCTGGTGGGACTGCTGGGGGCAGCCGCACCTGCATTTTCCGGAGACTACGAGGGATCGCCGCAGGTGGCCGAGTTCGTCGCCGAGATGACCCGTGACTACGGTTTCGCTGGCGAGCAACTGGTAGACCTGTTCCGTGAAGTGGAACGCAAGCAGTCCATCCTCGATGCCATTTCCCGGCCTGCAGAGCGGGTCAAGCCCTGGAAGGACTACCGCCCGATCTTCATCACCCCGGCGCGCATCCAGAAGGGCGTCACCTTCTGGAATCAGCACGCCGAGGCCCTGGCCCGTGCCGAGAAGGAATACGGCGTGCCGGCCCAGGTCATCGTCGCGATCATCGGCGTCGAGACCTTCTACGGCGGCAACACCGGCAACTTCCGCGTGATCGATGCGCTGTCCACCCTCGGCTTCGACTACCCGCCGCGGGCCGACTTCTTCCGCAAACAGCTCAAGGAATTCCTCCTGCTGGCGCGCGAAGAGCAGGTCGACCCGCTGATGCTCAAAGGCTCCTACGCCGGCGCAATGGGCCTGCCGCAGTTCATGCCGAGCAGCTTCCGCGCCTATGCCGTGGACTTCGACGGCGACGGTCACATCGATATCTGGAACAACCCGGTGGATGCTATCGGCAGCGTCGCCAGCTACTTCAAGCGCCATGGCTGGGTCGCCGGTGCTCCGGTCGTCACCCGCGCCCAGGTTCGCGGCGATCGAATCGACGAAGGGTTGACCCAGGGACTGGACCCGGTGAAGAACGTCGGCGATCTTAGGACGCTGGGCTGGGCAAGCAGCGACGCACTGCGCGATGATGTGCCGGTTACGGCTTTCAGGCTGGAAGGTGACGAGGGCGCGGAGTACTGGATGGGACTGCCGAACTTCTACGTCATTACCCGCTACAATCGCAGCGCGATGTATGCCATGGCAGTGCATCAGCTATCCGAACTGCTGGTCAACGCAAGGGGCGGGCGTTAACCGATGCCACACACGATAAGAGTCGCTGTCTACGGCGCCGTAGCATTGTTGCTGGCGAGCTGCTCGAGCAGCCGGGCGCCGGAACCGGTCCAGCCGGGCGGACAGATTTCCGGCCCTGGCGACTATGCGCGTCCGCACAAGGACGGCGCACCATGGTGGGACGTCGACGTCTCGCGCATTCCCGACGCCGTGCCGATGCCGCATAACGGCTCGTTCAAGGCCAATCCCTATACCGTGCTGGGCAAGACCTACTACCCCATGAACGACGCGCGTCGTTATCAGGCGGTAGGGACGGCGTCCTGGTACGGCACCAAGTTCCACGGTCAGGCCACGGCCAATGGCGAGGCCTATGACTTATACGGCATGACCGCTGCGCACAAGACCCTGCCGCTGCCGAGCTATGTCCGGGTGACCAACCTCGACAACGGCCGAACCGTGATCCTGCGGGTCAACGATCGTGGTCCGTTCTATTCCGACCGCATCATCGACCTGTCCTTCGCCGCGGCGAAGAAGCTGGGCTACGCCGAGACCGGCACCGCCCGCGTCAAGGTCGAGGGCATCGATCCCCATGAGTGGTGGGCTGCCCAGGGTCGTCCGGTGCCCATGGTCCTCGCCCAGCCGAAGATGGCTGCACAGGCCAAACCTCAAGCCCAGCCCCAGCCTGCCCTGCAGGTGGCCAGCGCGCCGATCGAGCAGTACACCCCGCCGCCGCAGCAGCATGCCGCCGCCGTCCTGCCCGTGCAGATCGACGCAAAAAAAAACGATTCACTCGCAGCGTCTGGCCTGTATCTCCAGGTGGGCGCCTTCGCCAATCCGGACGCTGCGGAACTCCTCAAGGCCAAGCTGAGCGGGACGGTGAGTGCGCCCGTCTTCATCAGCTCGGTCGTGCGCAACCAGCAGATACTGCACCGGGTACGCCTGGGGCCGATCGGAACTCAGGGTGAAGCACAAGAGCTGCAAAACTCCGTGCGCCTGGCCAACCTCGGCCAACCCACCCTGGTGAAGCCGGACTGACGGCTTCTTCTTTTGCCCGCAAGGGCCTGATAGACCATTAGCTACTTCTCAGAGAGACGGATGAACATCTTCAGCTTTGCCAAACGCGTACTTCTGCCCGCAGCCCTGCTCATCGTCGCGCCGGTCTCCATGGCGGCCCAGCAGATCATTCCGTCGCCGCCGCAACTGGCCGCCAAATCCTATGTTCTGATGGACGCCCAGAGTGGCCAGGTCCTGGTCGAGAACAACGGCGACCAGCGCCTGCCCCCGGCAAGCCTGACCAAGCTGATGACCGCCTATATCGCCACCCTGGAGATCCGCAAGGGCCAGATCGGCGAGAGCGACCCGGTGACCATCAGCGAGCACGCCTGGCGCACCGGCGGTTCGCGCATGTTCGTCCAGGTGAACACCCAGGTGACCCTGAGCGACCTGCTGCACGGCATCATCATCCAGTCGGGCAACGACGCCAGCGTGGCCGTGGCCGAGCACATCGCCGGCAGCGAAGACGCTTTCGCCGACATGATGAACACCACTGCCGAGAAGCTCGGCATGAGCAACAGCCACTTCATGAACGCCACCGGCCTGCCCAATCCTGAGCACTACTCCACCGCTCACGACATGGCGACCCTGGCCCGCGCGATCATCTACGAAGATCCGACTCACTACGCCATCTACTCCCAGAAGGAATTCTTCTGGAACAACATCAAGCAGCCCAACCGCAACCTGCTGCTGTGGCGCGACAAGACCGTCGACGGCCTGAAGACCGGCCACACTGACGAAGCCGGCTACTGCCTGGTGGCGTCCGCCGTGCGTGACAACATGCGTCTGATCGCCGTGGTGTTCGGCACCAACAGCGAGCAGGCCCGAGCCGCCGAAACCCAGAAGCTGCTGACCTACGGCTTCCGCTTCTTCGAAACCCAGACCTTCTATCAGAAAGGCGCCGAGCTGGCGAAAGCCCAGGTGTGGAAGGGTGCCGTCCGCGAAGCCAAGGCGGGCCTGGCCCAGGACCTGACGCTGACCCTGCCGAAAGGCCAGGCGAAGAAGCTGCAGGCCAGCATGACCTTGAATCCGCAGCTGATCGCCCCCATCAAGCAGGGTGACGTGATCGGCAAGGTGGAGGTCAAGATGGAAGACCAGGTTGTCCACAGCGCCGATCTGATCGCCCTGGAGACCGTTGAGGAAGGTGGTTTCTTCCGCCGCCTGTGGGATAGCGTCCGCCTGTTCTTCTACGGCCTGTTCAACTGACCTATTGAGCCGACGCCTCGCACCCAGCACGGGAACGAGGCGTCCGCATCGCGGATCAAGAGTCCGCCGCTGCCATGACCGATACCCCTGACGTACAACCCCCGAAAATCGAGTTTCCCTGCGAGCGCTATCCCATCAAGGTGATTGGTGATTCCTTCGATGGTTTCTCCGACCTGGTGATCGAAATCATCCAGCGCCACGCTCCCGATCTCGACACTGCCACCTTGGTGGTGCGCGATAGCCGCAATGGTCGTTTCCTCTCGGTGCAGGTACTGATCACCGCTACCGGCGTCGACCAACTGCAAGCGATCCATGTCGACCTGCGCGCCACCGGCCGCGTGCACATGGTCCTCTAGTGGCGTCCGCCGAACTCATCGTGCGTCATCTGGGGTTGGTGGATTACCTGCCGACCCTGGAAGCGATGCGCCGCCTGACCACTGAACGAGATGCACGGACGCCCGACGAAATCTGGCTGTTGCAGCATCCTCGCGTGTTCACCCAAGGCCAGGCCGGCAAGGCCGAGCATCTGCTGGAGACGGGAGACATTCCGGTCATCCAGGTTGAGCGTGGCGGCCAGGTGACCTACCACGGCCCCGGCCAACTGGTGGCCTATCTGATGCTGGATCTGCGTCGCCTGGGACTGGGCGTGCGGGAGCTGGTCACCGCTCTGGAGCAGAGCCTGGTTGATGTGCTGGCTGCCTACGGCGTCGTGGCGGCGCCCAAGGCGGAGGCTCCCGGCGTCTATGTGAACGGCGACAAGATCGCCTCGCTAGGACTGCGGGTCAGCCGCGGCTGCTCCTTCCACGGCCTGGCGCTCAACGTCGACATGGACCTCTCGCCATTCTGGCGGATCAATCCCTGTGGTTACGCCGGATTGAAGATGGTGCAGCTCAGGGACCTGATCGACACGCCGCCGCAGCTCGATGAGGTTGCCCAGCGCCTGGAGCAGGCTCTGCGTCGACGCTTGGGCTACCCGCAGTAGGCGCAGCCCCCGGAAAAACGACGGCCCCCTCTTCCATCGGAAGAGGGGGCCGTTTTTGTTTTCGGCCTTGCCGCCAAAGCGGGCTGGGCAGTTCCTGCTTTAGCCCAGATTGAGTGCTGGAATGATGCTCGGATCGAGGGCCTGGCCAGGTACTGGCACCGGCGCCGCCAAGCCCAGGTTGTTCTTCTCGAACACCCGGTCAGCCCGGTAGCTGGAACGCACCAGCGGACCGGCTGCGACTTCCATGAAACCCTTTTCCAGGCCGATATCGCGGAAGCGGTTGAACTCTTCCGGGCTGACCCAACGCTTGACCGGCAGGTGGTTGCGAGTGGGCTGCAGGTACTGGCCGAGGGTCAGGATGTCCACGCCGATTGCGCGCAGGTCATCCATGGTTTCGATGATTTCTTCGTCCGTCTCGCCCAGGCCGAGCATCAGGCTGGTCTTGGTCAGCACGTCCGGACGGTGGCGCTTGGCATGTTCCAGTACGCGCAGGGTCTTCTCATAGCCCGCGCGCGGATCGCGCACCACGTGGGTCAGGCGTTTGACCGTCTCGACGTTCTGAGCGAATACCTCGAGGCCGGAATCCACGACGCGTTCGATGGCCAGGTGATCGCCATCGAAGTCGGGGGTCAGGGCTTCCACGACCACTTGCGGAGTGTTCGCCTTGATGGCGCGTACGCAAGCGGCGTAGTGGCTGGCGCCGCCATCGTCGAGGTCGTCGCGATCCACCGAGGTCAGCACGATGTAGCGCAGCGCCATCAGCTCGACCGACTTGGCCGTGTTCTGCGGCTCTTCCATATCCAGCCAGCCATTGGGGTTGCCGGTGTCCACGGCGCAGAAGCGGCAGGCGCGGGTGCAGACCGAGCCCATCAGCATGATGGTGGCGGTACCGTTGGACCAGCATTCACCCATGTTCGGGCAGTGCGACTCCTGGCACACGGTGCTCAGGCGATGTTCGCCGACATTGCGCTTAACCGCCTCGAAACGGCTACCGCCCGGTGCCTTTACCCGCAACCACTTGGGCTTGGGCTCGAACACCTGGGGGTCGGCCGAGGCACGACGCTTCTGGCCATCCTTGATTGCGGTGATGCCCTGAGGAGTACGGAACTTTTCGCCGCTCGCGACGTGTTTGGACGAGTCTGTATCGGACATCGGAAATCGGGCTCCGCTGGTGGCTCCGTTGGCTGCCGCAGGGGCAAAAAGGGGTGGCGCAGTTTATCACAAAGGCGTTTGCGCGAACGCGCAGCCGTCTGCCGGCGAGCGGGTGCGTCGGCGGCAAAAAGGGCAGGGGGCTTCAGCGCCCCTCACGCAATTGCTTGAGCAGATCCAGGTTGGGATAGCCGTCCGCCGGCCACCCCAGGCGCTGCTGGTAACCACGGATCGCCTTGCGGGTGTTGGCGCCGATGATGCCGTCCGCCGCACCGGGGTTATAGCCGGCACCCGCCAGGGATTCCTGCAATTCCACCCGCTCGCTGCGGCTCAGTGGTCGCTCGTCGCGCGGCCAACTGCCGGTGAGTTGGCCTCCGCCATCGAATCGCTCGCCCAGCAGGCTGACTGCCAACGCGTACGACGAGGAATTGTTGTACTTGAGGATGGCGCGGAAGTTGTCCAGCACGAGGAAGGCTGGGCCGCGATGGCCGGCCGGGAGCAGCAGGGAGGCGCTGTTGTTGCCGAGACTCGCGCCTTGCGGGCCGACTTGCACACCCATCGCTTGCCATTGCGCCACCGATTTACGGATGTCGCCGTCCGCGTGGGCGTAGTCGAAGCCCTGTGGCAACTGCACCTGCAGTGCTGCGGGTTGACCCTTGCGCCAGCCCGAGGCCTGCAGATAGTGGGCCGCGGAGGCCAGGGCATCGGCCGAGGAGTTCCAGATGTCGCGGCGGCCATCGCCATCGAAGTCCACGGCATGGCTGTTGTAGGTGGTCGGGATGAATTGGGTCTGTCCCATGGCGCCTGCCCAGGACCCCAGCATGCTGTCGGGCTGGATGTCGCCGTGCTGGAGGATCTGCAAGGCAGCCAGGAGCTGTGCGTGGGCGAAGTCGGGGCGACGGCCTTCGTAGGCCAGGGTCGCCAGGGAACGGATCACCGACTTGTCGCCCATGAACTGGCCGAAGCTGCTCTCCATGCCCCAGATGGCAACCAGCGGTTCGCGGTCCACGCCGAAGCGTTGCTCGATGGCATCCAGCGTCGCGGCGTTCTCCGTTATCAGCGCCTGGCCCTTGCGCACGCGATAGGGCGAGATGGCGCCTTCCAGGTACTCCCACACCGGCCGGGTGAATTCGGGCTGGCTGCGGTCCGCTGTGATCACGCTCGGATCGGGGGTGATGCCGGCGAAGGCTCGGTCGAAGAGGCTGGCGTCTATGCCTTGGGCCAGGGCCTCGCGGCGGAAACCGTCGCGCCACGCGCTGAAGCTGATGGTGGGCATCTGCACAGGGCTCTGCGCGGCCGTTGCAGCGGGTTTACTGGCGGGCTGGGTCGCCTGAGGCAGGGGAGCGGTAGCGGATTTCTGGGCCGGGGCATCGGCGCAGGAGCTGAGGAGGGTGAGGGCAGAGGCCACGGCCAGGCTGCGGAACATCAGGCCGGGGGCGGGGGCATCGAACATACGCGAGTCTCGAGGCAGACGAATCAAGTCGCGACCTTAACATGTCCGAGCCATTTCAGACCGCTATAAGCGACGAAGCCTCCCAATCTTGGGAGGCTTCGCGGCGGTAACTTCCTTTGCCCTTCATGGGTTTTTCCTGGCGGCAGCGGAAGAGGGGTTGGGCTACCAGGGTTTTGGCGCGGTTGGGTGCGCCTGGCTTGCGTTTCTTGGCCATGGTCGATCCTCGATGGGGCCCGCTTCGGTGCGGGCGGGGCATCATCGGTCGCTGATCAGAAAATGTCCAGTCATTCCGTCGACAGCGGCAGGCGCTGGCCGGCCAGCAGCAAGGCTAGACGAGCGAGACCGTTCCACGGGTCGCCAGGGGCCTGGCCCTTGATCTGCGCGTCGATCCGCTGGGCATCCTGCAGCAAGAGATTCCAGCGTGACGCCGGGTGACGTTGCAGGGCGCGCGTGACCAACGGACGGCGTTTGTCCCAGACGGGCGGGCGGGCTGCGGCAAAGGCTTTCTCGAGGGGGACCCCCTGGCTGTATTGCTGCGCCAGTCCACCCAGCAGGCGCAGCTCCCGGGCCAGCGCCCAGAGTATCACCGGAGGCTCCACGCCTTCGCCGCGCAGGCCTTCCAGCGTCCGCAGGGTGTGGGCGGGCTCGCCGTTGAGGGCCGCGTCGATCAGGCCGAAGACATCGAAACGGGCGCTGTCAGCGACTGCGGCCTGTACGGTGGCGGCATCCACCTGGCCGCCCTCCGCAAGCAGCTTGAGCTTCTCGATTTCCTGGGCGGCGGCCAGCAGGTTGCCTTCGACCCGGGCGGCGATCAGATCAACCGCTTCCTGGTTGGCGGCGAGGCCGGCCTGGGAAAGGCGTTGGCGTATCCACTGCGGCAGGTTGTGGGCCTCGATGGGCCAGATCTGGATGAACTGGGCGTCGGCGCCATCGATCAGGGCCTTGGCCCATTTGGTCTTCTGGGTGCTGCCGTCGAGCTTGGGCAGGCTGAGCAGCAGCACGGTGTCTTCCGGCGGGCGGGAAAGGTATTCCAGCAACGCCGCGGCGCCCTTGTCCCCTGGCTTGCCCGAGGGCAGGCGCACTTCCAACAGACGTTTCTCGGCGAACAACGACAGGCTGGCGCCGGCTTCCAGCAGCAGGCCCCAATCGAAGTTGGCCTCGGCATTGAACACCTGGCGCTCGCTGAAATCCCGCGCACGAACGCTGGCGCGGATCGCGTCGCAGGCCTCCTGGCAGAGCAGTGGCTCATCACCGCTGACGACGTACACAGGCGCCAGTTGGCCCTGCAGGTGTTTGCCCAGTTGTGCGGGATTAAGTTTCATAGGCGCAAATGACAGGGGCCGCTGTGCGGCCCCTTTTACTCACTGGATGGGCAGTTGCAGCGGAGACTGCTGCGGCTGCTGAGCCTTCTCGGCCTGGCGTGCGGCTTCCAGGGCTTCAGCTTCGGCCTTGGCCTTGGCTTCTGCAGTCTGCTGCAACTGGTCGAGTTGGGCCGGGGTGATGAGTTGCAGGCGCATGAGCATCTGCTGAACCATTTCCTGGCGCATTTCCTGACGCAATTGGGCCGCTTCCTGGTCGGAGCCGATCAGGTTGTTGCTGTCGAAGACGTAGTACTTCTGCACGGTCAGCTTGTCGTTCAGCAGCAGCAGGCCGTTATTGCCGCGGATCTCGTACTGCAGGGACTGGGTCAGCTCGTATTCCGCGCTGCGCGCACCGGAGGTGTAGGAAGCGGTCCGCTGGCTCTCGTCTTCGCGGGCCAGCACCAGGGTGTATGGAGCGCCGGCATGGACGTTGACCCCGTTGCTTTCCAGCGCCTCGCGCACTTCCTTGATGGTCTGGCCATATTGGTTGCGGGCGGTTACGTCCAATTCATCCAGGGCGAACTGGGCGTCTCCGGTGCCGCGCAGTTGAAAGCCGCACGCACTCAGCAGGACGGTAAGGCCCAGGACCAGCAGATTCCGTTTCTTCATTTCTTGCTTTCCCCTTGCGAGCAGTCCGGCGCCACTCCCGGAGGAGGGCGCCGGCTTCGATCAGTTGGCGACGATATTGACCAGTTTGCCGGGCACCACGATGACCTTGCGGATGGTCAGGCCGTCGGTGAAGCGCAGCACGTTCTCGTTGGCGCGCGCAGCGGCTTCCACCGCTTCGCGGCTGGCGTCTGCCGGCACTTCGATATGGCCACGCAGCTTGCCATTGACCTGCACGACCAGTTGCAGGCTGTCCTGCACCAGGGCGGCTTCGTCCACGGTGGGCCAGGCAGCGTCGATGGCAGCATCGGTGTGGCCGAGCTCGCGCCAGAGCTCATGGCTGATGTGCGGAGTGATGGGCGCCAGCAGCAGGGCGATGGCTTCCAGGCCTTCCTGCAGCAGGGCGCGGTCTTCGGCGTTGGCTTGCGGGGCCTTTTCCAGGACGTTCATCAGGGTCATCACGGCGGCGATGGCGGTGTTGAACTTGTGGTTCTGGCCTATATCCTGGCTGGCCTGCTTGATGGCCAGGTGGATGGAGCGATGCACCGCCTTCTGCTCGTCGTTCAGGGCGGCGCGATCCAGAGCGGACGGCAGGCCGGCAGCGACGTGGGCCTGGGCCAGACGCCAGACGCGACGCAGGAAGCGGCTGGCGCCTTCGACGCCGGAGTCGGACCATTCCAGGCTCATGTCCGGCGGCGAGGCGAACATCATGAACAGGCGGCAGGTGTCGGCGCCGTACTGGTCGATCATCGCCTGCGGGTCCACGCCGTTGTTCTTCGACTTGGACATCTTCTCGGTGCCGCCGATTTCCACCGGCAGGCCGTCGGTCTTCAGGCGGGCGCCGATGACCTTGGCCTTGGCGTCGCGCTCGACTTCGACGTCGGCCGGGTTGAACCAGTCCTTGCCGCCATTGGCTGCAACGCGATAGTAGGTGTCCGCCACGACCATGCCCTGGGTGAGCAGGTTCTTGAACGGCTCGTCGGAGCTGACCAGGCCTTCGTCACGCATCAGCTTGTGGAAGAAGCGTGCGTAGAGCAGGTGCAGGATGGCGTGTTCGATGCCTCCGATGTACTGGTCCACCGGCAGCCAATGGTTGGCTGCGGCCGGGTCGACCATGCCCTGGTCATAATTCGGCGAGGCGTAGCGGGCGAAGTACCAGGAGCTTTCCACGAAGGTGTCCATGGTGTCGGTTTCGCGCTTGGCCGCGGTGCCGCATTTCGGGCAGGTGCAGGCGTAGAACTCGGGCATCTTCGCCAACGGGCTGCCAGCGCCGTCCGGTACTACGTCTTCGGGCAGGACGACCGGCAGCTGGTCTTCCGGCACCGGTACGTCGCCGCAGCTCGGGCAGTGGATGATCGGGATCGGGCAGCCCCAGTAGCGCTGGCGGCTGATGCCCCAGTCGCGCAGGCGGAACTGGGTACGGGCCTGGCCCAGGCCTTTCTTCTGCAGGGCCACTTCGATGGCGTCGAAGGCACCCTGGTAGTCCAGGCCGTCGAATTCGCCGGAATTGATCAGTTGGCCGTGCTCGCCGTAGGCGTCCTGCCACGGGGCAGGCGTTTCGTCGCCAGCGGAAGTGCGGACCACTGCCTTCATCGGCAGGTCGTACTTGTGGGCGAAGGCGAAGTCGCGCTCGTCGTGGGCCGGCACGGCCATCACGGCGCCTTCGCCGTAGTTCATCAGGACGTAGTTGGCGACCCAGACGGGCAGTTTGTCGCCGGTCAGCGGGTGCTCGACGAAGAGGGGCGTGGGCAGGCCCTTCTTCTCCTGGGTGGCGATGTCGGCTTCGGCAACGCCGCCGCGCTTGCACTCATCGATGAAGGCTTGCAGTTCAGCGGCCTTGTCAGCCGGCAGCTTCTGCACGGCGAGGGTCGCCAGCGGGTGCTCCGCTGCGACGGCCACGTAGGTGGCACCCATCAGGGTATCCGGACGGGTGGTGAAGACCTTCATGGCGCCGGCCTGGCCGATGCTGGCCTGGTCGTAGGGGAAGCTGACTTCCATGCCGCGGGATTTGCCGATCCAGTTGCGCTGCATGGTCTTGACCTGCTCGGGCCAGCCGTCCAGGTCGTCGAGGCTACTCAAGAGTTCATCCGCGTAGGCGGTGATCTTGAAGTAGTACATCGGGATTTCGCGTTTCTCTACCAGCGCACCGGAGCGCCAGCCGCGACCGTCGATGACCTGCTCGTTGGCGAGAACCGTCTGGTCCGCCGGGTCCCAGTTCACGGTGCCGTTCTTGCGATAGATCACGCCTTTTTCGAACAGCTTGGTGAACAGCCACTGCTCCCAGCGGTAGTAATCGGGTTTGCAGGTGGTGACTTCACGGGACCAGTCGATGGCGAGGCCCAGGCTTTTCAGCTGGGTCTTCATGTAGTCGATGTTCTCGTAGGTCCACTTGGCCGGTGCGACGTTGTTCTTCATCGCGGCGTTTTCCGCCGGCATGCCGAAGGCGTCCCAGCCCATGGGCTGCAGCACGTTCTTGCCGAGCATGCGCTGGTAGCGGGCGATCACGTCACCGATGGTGTAGTTGCGCACGTGCCCCATGTGTAGCTTGCCGCTCGGGTAGGGGAACATCGACAGGCAATAGAAGGTGTCCTTGCCGGGCTGCTCACTCACTTCAAAGGATTTATGCGCGTCCCAGTGGGCTTGCGCGGCGGCTTCGATTTCGCGGGGCTGATACTGTTCGTGCATGGCTACTGGCGCTGGAGGATGGAGTTCCCTGGGGCCGGTGGCGCTGGCCGTGGCCGTGGCGTCGGACCCTGGAGGAAAAGGAAATTCAAGCGACGTAGCATACATGACCCCCGCCGACCGAGGGAAACCCTGAATGCACGGGTGGACGTCCGTCGCCAATACCGGCGCCGTTTGTCGCGGGCACCTTGCAGCAGGGAACCGAACGCTAAGCTTTTCATAAGCAAGGCAAGCGTTTACGTGTTTTCGAGGTGTTGGGATGGGTGAGTTGCGGCGGACGGAAGCAGGGAACGGGCCCTATGAACGGTTGTTGCACCGGCTGGCCCTGGCACTGGATGAGGCCGATACGGCGGTTCGCTTGCGCGACGAGGAGCCCCTTGAGTTGGAGCTGAAGGGACTGACCCCCGCCGAGATGGAGCTTATCCGCGCTTATCTGGACCGGGACATGCGCTGGCTGCGTGGCTGGCACGCGGCCGCCGAGGAACTGGCGGCCATCGAGCAATTACCCCGTCGATCCCCGCGTGGCGACAGCGGGCCACCCAAGAGTTTCGCGCTCAAGCCCAAGCCCATGTTCAAGCGCCGCCAGCAGCTCTGCTGCGCCATGTGCGGTACGCCTGCCATCTGGCAGCGCGGCCAGGGTGTGCAGGCGTGCATGTCCTGCGGTTCGCAGCTTTTCCGGACATCCAATCCCCGCTAGTCTCCGGGCACCCTGGAGGTGCCCATGCCGATTCGTTACATCATCAAGCAATTCCTGCTGCCGCCTGGCGGCCTTCTCCTGTTGCTCCTGCTGGCCTGGTGGCTGCGCCGGCGCATGCCGCGCCTGTCGCTGGCCTGCTTCGTCATGGGGCTTGGAGGGCTCTGGTTGATGAGTCTGCCGATCGTGGTCGAGTGGTCGGCCAGGGCGCTGGAGCGCGAGCCACCCCTGGCCGAAGCTGAGTGGACGCAACTGGCCGGGCGGGTGGATGCGATCGTGGTGCTGGGTGGCGGGCGGGACCGTGACGACCCCGCCTGGGGAGCGGACCAGCCGTCTCCCATGGCCCTGGAACGCCTGCGCTATGCCGCGCGCCTGGCGCGTGCCAGCGGCTTGCCGCTGCTGACCAGTGGCGGCCTGCACTTTGGTGAACCTCCCACTGAGGCGAAGATCATGGCCGATACGCTCCAGCGCGATTTCGGTGTGGATGTGCGCTGGCAGGAAGGGGAGAGCCGAACCACCTGGGAAAACGCCACCTTCAGTGCGAAGTTGCTTGAACCGGTAGGCGTCCGTCGCGTGCTGCTGGTGACCCAGGCGTCCCATATGCCCCGGGCCCGCTGGTGTTTCGAGCAGTCTGGATTCGAGGTGGTGGCCGCCCCCATGGGCTATCTCGGCGTACCCAATGGTCGGCCGGCGGGCGGTTGGCTGCCGGAAGCCAAGGCGGTCTGGCAGAGCGGGATGCTGCTCAATGAAGCGATCGGCCTACTGGCCTATCCGCTGGCCTACGACTGAACGTTTCCTGTAGGAGCGAGCTTGCTCGCGATCATTCGCGAGCAAGCTCGCTCCTACAGGGGTTACACGGTCTTGG
>MTEW01002733.1_pt2 | contig 53703 bp, 57 predicted proteins | sample 1042681 | NCBI WGS metagenome assembly MTEW01 (sample SAMN06185811, study PRJNA358809) | soil metagenome | isolation source: soil biostimulated with citrate as carbon source | place: India | collected 2015-05-23
AGATCCGAGGGGTGGGAACGAAAGCGCGACATTTTACGCAGAAAGCCGCCCTCGCCCTACCCCACCGGCGGCGAAATGCTAGGCTCGGCCGATGAATGACGACCTAGACCCCGCCGCCGACCTCTGCGACCAGGTGCTGGAGCTGCTTCTGGCCGCGCCCGAGGGGGTGGCCGAGTACCAGCTGATCCAGCAGCTCAAACAGCGCCATAGCGGCCATATCCCCAACCTGCCGCTGACCGACAAGCTGGTGCTGTTTCGCACCCACTTCCTGCTGTTCAACGCCCTGTACCGGCTGCGTGAGCGGCTCTGGCAGGACGGCAGCCACCTGCTGCAGATCAGCCCGCTGTGCATCCAGCTGCTGCCATACCAGGCCGGCAGCGCGGCGCTCAGCGAGCGCGACGGGCTGCGCGATTACTACTTGGACATGGACAACCTGCGCGACACCGACGAGCGCGATGTCGAGCGCCTGCTGGCCAGCTTCTGGACCCGCATGCAGGGCGGCGAGGAGAAGCAGGCGGCCCTGGGCCTGTTCGAACTCGACGAGCAGGCGCCACTGGACCTGGCACGTATCAAGCACCGCTACCGACAACTGGTCAGCCAGCACCATCCCGACCGAGGCGGCAGCACAGAGCGGCTGCAGTCGATCAACAAGGCGATGGAAATTCTAGAGCGCTATTACAACTGATCCGCAGAGAGCGATTTGCTCTAACGCCAGACACCACGCGCCCTCCAGCCGCTGCCTATACTGCGACATACGGTCGCATAGGTTCGGCCTGGCACCCGGTGGCGCTGTACATGCGCGCCGGGCGTCCGCTGGGGGGCGATCGTCATAAAAAGAGGAGGTGTCTGGCATGATCCACCACGTTTGGGGGCTCTTCACCCATCCCGACCAAGAATGGCAAGAAATCCGTGGCGAGGAAGAAACCATCAGCCACATGTACCTGACCCATGTGCTGATTCTCGCGGCTATCCCCGCCGTTTCGGCCTATATCGGCACGACCCAGGTTGGTTGGGCCATCGGTGACCGAGCACCCGTGATGCTTACCGAAGGCAGTGCGATGGTGATGACCATCATGTCCTATCTGGCGATGCTCGCCGGTGTGGCGGTGATGGGCGCCTTCATCCACTGGATGGCGCGCACCTATGACGCCAATCCCACCTTCACCCAGTGCGTCGTGTTCGCAGCCTATACCGCTACCCCGCTGTTCATCGGCGGCCTGGCAGCCCTCTACCCGCACTTGTGGCTGGGCATGGTGGTCGGCACGGTAGCCATCTGCTACACGGTTTACCTGCTTTACGTCGGCATACCGACTTTCATGAACATTCCCGAGGACGAAGGGTTCATGTTCTCCAGCTCGGTGCTGGCGGTAGGCCTGGTGGTGCTGGTGGCGATGATCGCCAGCTCGGTGATTCTCTGGGGGCTTGGCATCGGCCCCGTCTACACCAGCTGAGCCTCGTTCCACTCGCTGAACCTCAAGGCCGCCTTCGGGCGGCCTTTTTCATGGCAGCTCGCTGATTGAAGATTTGCATTGAACCTACCAGCCGAATGACTGCCCGAAAATTTATAGGCAGTCAGCAGGCGGTGTTCCCATGTATGCGAACCTTTATACCCTTCTCACACGCCCAGACCGGGCCTGGACGGCCATTCGCCAGGACGAGGAGCGCAACAGCGCGAACTACCTGCCCTATCTGCTGCTGTTCAGCCTGCTTCCGGCGCTGTGCCTGTTCATCGGCACCCACTGGGTCGGCTGGAGCCTGGTGGACCGGGAGCGGGTTCGTCTGGATTTGGTCAGCGCACTGCAACTGAGTGCGCTGCTGTACCTGACGATCCTGATCGGCGTGGTCATCATGGGTTGCGTCCTGCGCTACATGTCGCGAACCTTCGAGGCCAGGCCGACCTTCAACCAGTGCATCGGCTTCATCGCCTACACCTGCACGCCCTTCTTCATTGCCGGTCTCGCTGCGCTGTACCCGACGCGCTGGTTGGCCATCCTGGTACTGCTGGGCGCCTGCGCTCACGCCAGCTTCCTGCTCTATGTGGGGCTGCCGCGCTTCATGCGCATCGACAACCAGCAGAGCTTTCTCTATGCCTCCTCCATGGCGGGGGTGGCGCTGCTGGTGCTGGTCACCATCCTGGTCAGCATGATCCTGTTCTGGTCCTACACGCTCCAGCCGGACTACCAGCGAACGGTCGATCAGGACCAGAGCCGCGGCACGCAGCAGGAGCGCATGCAGCCGCCAGGAGACGAGTGATACCTGCGCAGGCGGGCTGCTTGCGGCATAATCACGCGTCCGCCCTTCACCGCAGTGCGCCATGCCCGAACAGCTCCACGCCCGTGTTGAGGCCTGCTACCAGCTGGCCGAAGCCTTCTTCAAGCAACGCTTTGCTCGCCCGGAAGTGAGTTTCAAGCTGCGCGGACAGAAGGCCGGCGTCGCCCACCTGACGGAAAACAAGCTGCGCTTCAACCTGCAGCTGTATCGGGAAAACCGCGAGGACTTCCTGCGCCAGACGGTGCCCCACGAAGTGGCGCACATGGTCGCCCATCAGCTGTTTGGCCCGCGCATCCAGCCGCATGGCGAGGAGTGGCAGCTGATCATGCGCGGCGTCTACGAGCTGGCGCCGCAGCGCTGTCACAACTATGAAGTGCAGCGGCGCAAGGTCAGCCGCTTCATCTACCGCTGCAGTTGCCCCGAGGGCGAATTCCCCTTCTCGGCCCAACGCCACGCGAAGGTGGCCAAGGGCCAACGCTACTACTGCCGCCGCTGCAAGGTAACGCTGCAGTTCACCGGTCAGCAGCGGGTGGAATAGCCCTGAGTATCCCGGCACGGCCGTAGGGTGCGCCGCGCGCACCTGCTGTTACCGTCAAGGCCGCCTGGCCCCCTGGTGCGCATGGCGCACCCTACGTCGGCAGGCTGCGAGCCAGGCAGCGCTCAGAGTTCATCTTCCAGCATCGTCTTCAACCAGGCCGCGCGGGCTCGCGCCTGCTCGGCCATGCACTGCGCAGCCCAGAAACCGGTCCAAGGTGAACCCTGCACGCGGCTGCGCGCATACAGGCTGCAGCTCTGCTCACGCTGGCGAATCCAGCTCCGCTGGGCGTCGCGCAGCTCCACCACCAGCTCCGGCTCGTATTCCTTGAATTGGCTCAGCAGACAGTCATAGCTGCGCTGCAGCTCGTCTTCCGCCGCCTGCCACGCGGGCCCGTGACAGAGGTTGGCAGCCATGGCGCTGCCCTGCTGACAGGGATCCTCGGACTCAGCGGCGCTGATCGCCATGCAGAGACCTAGAAGCAGCAATGCCAGGTGGCGCATGGCTCAGTCCCCCGCCGCGTCTTGTTTGTCCTTCAAGACCTGCGCCGGACGCGGCCTCGGGCGCCACAGGCGAGGTCTGGGCACGGCACGCGGCCGGCGCCGACTCAGCAGTGCCCGCCCCCATTCGAACAGCGTCAGCAGCAGCCAGAGCAGCAGTTCGATCAGCACCACCGCCAGCAACACGAGCGCCTCACCGAGCCCCAGCGCCGCACCGGCACCTGCCGCCGCGCCGGTCAGCAGATTGATCAGGGCGGTCAGGGCGCCGGCCAGCAGTTCCAGCAGCGCTACCAGCAACGAAAACAGGGCTTCCAGCATCGGGCGATCCTTGCACCAGTCATTTGGCCCCGCAGGCTAACGCCTGAGACTGCGCGGCGCCAGTGACTGCCCGATCAGCCAAGCGCTCCGGCCGCGCGCAATGTCGCGATCTGCTCGACGTCATAGCCCAGCTCGGCCAGCACCTGCGCGGTATGAGCGCCCAACGCCGCCCCGACATGCCGGGGTGCCGGCAGCCCGTGCGAGAACTTCAGCGGGCAGGCCAGTTGCGGCTGCGCCGGCAAACCCTCGCGCGGCACCTCGGCGACCAGAGCACGCGCCTTGATCTGCGGGTGTTCGAGCGCCTCGGACAGCGGCAGCATGGGCTCGACGCAGGCGTCCAGGGCAGCGAAACGCTCGCGCCAGTCGGCGAAATCGCGCTTTTCGAACTCGATTTCGATCTCGCGCTTGAGCGCTCGCTGATCTTCCGGCTTCGGCGACAGGCCGCGCGCCGCCAGTTCGGGCCGCCCCAGCGCCTGGCAGAACGGCTGCATGAACTGCGGCTCCAGGCTGCCCACCGAGAACCAGCGACCGTCACGGGTGCGGTAATAGTCGTAGAAGCTGCCGCCATTGAGCGCCTGATTCTCCATCTCCGGCTCCACGCCGGCACCGAGATATCCGGCGCCGGCCATGCCGTGCAGGCTGAAGGCGCAGTCGGTCATGCTCACGTCCACCTGCTGGCCCTGGCCAGTGACCTGGCGCTGCACCACCGCGGCGAGCAGGCCGATCACTCCATGCAGGGAACCGCCGGCGATATCCGCCAGCTGCACGCCCAGCGGCAGCGGGCCGCTGTCGCGACGGCCGGTGTAGCTGGCGATGCCAGCCAGTGCCAGGTAGTTGATGTCATGCCCGGCGCGATCCCGGTACGGCCCGGTCTGGCCGTAGCCGGTGATCGACACGTAGATCAGCCGCGGGTTGATCGCCTTGAGCGCCTCGTAGCCGACGCCCAGCTTGTCCATCACCCCGGGGCGGAACTGCTCCAGCACGATGTCGTATTCGGCCACCAGTTTCTTCACCACCTCCACCGCCTCGGGGCGCTTGAGGTCCAGGGCGATGCTGCGCTTGTTGCGATTGAGATAGGCGTGGCTGGTGGAGGTGCCGCCGTCGTGCGGTGGCAGCACGCGTACCAGGTCCATGCGCGTGGGCGATTCCACACGCAGCACCTCGGCGCCCATGTCGGCCAGCAGCAGCGAGGCGAACGGCCCGGGCAGCAGGGTGGAAAAATCGAGTACTTTCAGCGAAGACAGTGGGCCGGTCATGGCGACTCCCGATCAGATGATGTGGTATCGGGCGGGAGGCCGCAGCCCCTCTGCCCAACCCTCTCCCCAGCGGGGGCGAGGAAGTAGAAAGGTGAAACCCCGGCGTAGCCCGGATGCAATCCGGTAGTCCATCAGGGCCAAGGGTCAACGCTCCCAGACGATGGCGTCGCTCGCCGACAGGCTGGCAATGGCCTCGGCATAGTGCGCCTCGAGAAAGTTGCGACGAATCTTCATGGTCGGCGTCATGCAGCCGTTGTCCACCGTCCAGGCCTCGCGCACTAGGATGAAGTGACTGATGCGCTCATGCACCGCCAGGCGCTGGTTGAGTGCCTGCAGATGTTGCTGCAGCGCCTCGCTCACAGCTTCCCGGGGTTGCTGGCGGGCCGCGGGTGACAGTTCGATCAGCGCCAGCGGCTGATCCAGATTGCTGCCCATCAGGCATACCTGCTCGACCCAGTGGTTCTTGGCGATCTCGCCCTCGATGGGCGCCGGCGCCACGTACTTGCCCTTGCTGGTCTTGAAGATGTCCTTGACCCGTCCGGTGATGCGCAGATAGCCCGCCTCGTCCAGCTGACCGCGATCGCCAGTGTGCAGCCAGCCATCCTTGAGCGTTTCGGCGGTCTTTTCCGGCTCGCGGTAATAGCCCTGCATCAGCGTCTCGCTGCGCAGCAGAATCTCGCCGCTGTCATCGATGCGTAGCTGCAGGTGCGGCATCGGCCGGCCCACGGTGCCGAAGCGCACCTGCCCCGGACGGTTGAAACAGCCGTAGGCGAAATGCTCGGTCATGCCGTAGCCCTCGCAGAGGGTCATGCCCAGACGTCGATACCACTCCAGCAGCCCGGTGGAAATCGCCGCCGCGCCGGAGACCAGAATGCGCGCGCGATCCAGCCCCAGCCCGGCCCGCACCTTGCGCGCCACCAGGCGACCGAGCACCGGGATGCGCAGGAGGCGCTCGAGCCGTTGCGCCGGCAGTTTCTCCAGCACGCCCTGCTGAAAGCGCGTCCACAGCCGCGGCACGGAGAAGAACACGGTGGGCCGCACCTGGCGCAGATCGCTGGCGAAGGTCTCCAGCGACTCGACGAAGGCCACCGGCGCTCCGCAGTAGAGGCTGTTGAACTCCACCAGAAAACGCTCGGCGGCATGCGATAGCGGCAGATAGGAGAAGAATCGATCCTGCGGCGTCATGCGCATCTCCGCCGTGGCGTTCGCCGCGGAGAAGGCCATGGCATGGGCCGAGAGCATCACGCCCTTGGGTTGCCCGGTGGTGCCGGAGGTATAGAGGATCGACAGCAGATCTTCGCCGCGCTGCGAGCGGATGCCCTGCAGCGGCTCGTGAGCGGCCAGCAGCGCGTGCCACTGGTGCTCGGCAGGCATGGTCGGGTATGGCATGGCGATGCGGGGGATATGCGCCGCGATTCCCCCGGCCAGCTTGTCCGGCTCGTCCAGCTTGCCCACCAGAATCAGCTTGCAGCCGGCATGTTCCAGCACATAGGCGATCTGCTCGGGAGCCTGCAGCGGATACAGCGGCACGCTGACCAGCCCGGCATGCTGGATGGCCAGGTCGCTGATGAACCATTCGGCGCAGTTCTTCGCCAGCAGCGCGACCCGCTCGCCAGGCACGCAGCCCAACGCCAGCAGCGCACTGGCCAGACGCCGGGCCTGCTCATCGACCTGACGCCAGGTGAAGTCGTGCCAGACGCCCGCCACCGGTTGGCGCAGCCAGACGGCATCGGGCTGCCGGTCCAGCCAGTGGTTGAAACGTTGCAGAGGCAGTTGCAGGGTCATGGGAGGTTACCTTCTTGTCCTTGGGGTTCACCTACATACCAGTGCGAGCGCCTTGACGATGGCGCCATGCGGCTCAAGGCAGGTTGTACCTGCCCCATGCGCTTACAGCTTCATACCGCGGCTGATGATCTCCTTCATGATTTCCGAGGTGCCGGCGAAGATGCGCTGGATACGCGCGTTCGCGTACATCTTGCAGATCGGGTATTCCCACATGTAGCCCCAGCCGCCATGCAGCTGCACGCCCTCGTCGACCACCTTGCACAGCAGCTCGGTGGTGAACAGTTTGGCCTCTGCGGCGACTTCCGGAGTGAGCTTCTTCTGGTTGTGATCCAGCACGCAGCGGTCGGTGAAGACCTGCGCCACATCGATCTGCGTGCGCATCTCGGCCAGCTTGAAGCGGGTATTCTGAAAGTGCGCCACCGGGCGACCGAAGGCCTGGCGCTCCCTGACATAGTCGATGGTGGTCTGCAGGGCCGCCTCGGCACCGGCCACCGCGCCGCAGGCATTGGTCAGGCGCTCCTGGGCGAGCATGTTCATCAGGTAGAAGAAGCCGCCCTTGGCGTCCCCCAAGAGGTTCTCCTTGGGCACCTTGACGTCGTTGAAGAACAGCTCGGCGGTGTCCTGGCTGTGCATGCCGAGCTTCTTCAGTTTCTTGCCACGCTCGAAACCCGCCATGCCGCGCTCCACCAGAAACAGGCCCATGGCGTGCTTGTTGGCCGGATCGGTCTTGGCCGCGACTATCACCAGATCGGCCAGGTAGCCGTTGGAGATGAACACCTTGGAGCCGTTGAGCAGCCAGTGGTCGCCCTTGTCCACCGCCGTGGTGCGCATGCCGGCCAGGTCGGAACCGGCTGACGGCTCGGTCATGGCCACGGCGAGAATAGTCTCGCCACGGATGATGCCGGGCAGCCAGCGCGTCTTCTGCTCCGCACTGCCGTACTCGGCGATATAAGGCCCGCACAGCGCCGAGTGCAGGGGAATCATGAAGCCCGGCTCGTTGATCCACGCCAGCTCCTCGCACATGATCTGCTCGTAGCGAAAATCCTTGAGCCCGGCGCCGCCGTACTCCTCGTCCGCCCAGGGCAGCAGAAAACCCATCTCGCCAGCCTTGGCCCACACGCTGCGATCGACCACGCCCGCCGCCTCCCACTCCTCCTGATGCGGCACCACCTCCTTGTCCAGAAAGGCCGCGAAAGCGTCGCGGAACAGATTGTGCTCGGTGTCGAAATGGTTGCGTTGCATGGGGCGGTTCCTCCGCTGATTTATTCTGCGACCGAGGTTAAGTGGCGCCCCCTGCCCCCTCAATGACCCATGCGCTCAGCCTGGATTGACCCAATCGCTCGGTCGGCTTGCCCTGCGCGGCGGCCGCTGCCTACCATCGGCGACCCCGACCATGGAAGCCCATGCATGCGCGAACGCACCATCGCCAGCCACTTCGTCCGCGCCGCGCTGCGCGGCGCCCAGCGTCAGGGCCTGGCCTGCGAACCCATATTGCGCCAGGCGGGCATCCAGCCAGCGGTGCTCATCGAGCCGCGTGCGCGTATCGCCCCCGAACAGTTCGCCCGCCTGATGCAGCTGCTATGGGAAGCACTGGACGACGAATACCTGGGTTTCGGTCGCCAGCCGAGCAAACGCGGCACCTTCGCCATGATGGGCCACGCCATCATCCACTGTCGCAGCCTGGAGAAGGCGCTGAGCCGCGGCGCGCTGTTCTACGGCCTGTTCCCCGATGCACCGAGCATCCGCCTGCAACGCGAAGGCGACTGGGCGCGACTGAGCGTGGATGACAGCACGCTATGGGACCCGGACCACTTTCTGGTGGAAAGCCTGCTGGTGATCTGGCACCGCCTCGGCAGCTGGCTGATCGGCCAGCGCATCCGCCTGGAAGAAGCCACCTTCGCCTACCCCGAACCGCAGCACAGCGCCGAGTACGAACTGCTGTTCCCCTGCACGCGGCGCTTCGGCGCCGGCGCCACCAGCCTGCTGTTCCACGCGCGCTACCTGGCCATGCCGCTGCTGCAGGACGAGCGCACGCTCAAGCAGTTCCTCGAGCACTCCCCCGCCGACCTGCTGGCCCGTCCCGATGGTGGCGACAGCCTGATCAGCCAGATCCGCCGCCTGCTCGGCCGAGACTGCCGCACCTGGCCCGATCTGGAACAGGTCGCCCAGCAGCTGCACACCAGCCCGCAGACCCTGCGCCGCCACCTGCGCGAAGAAGGCACCAGCTTCCAGGAACTCAAGGACCACCTGCGCCGCGATCTGGCCATTTACCACCTGGGCCGTGACGAACTGGCGATTCACGACATCGCCGAGCAGCTCGGCTTCTCCGAGCCCTCGGCCTTTCACCGTGCGTTCAAGAAATGGACCGGGCTGACGCCTGGGGCGTATCGGGCACAGGAGGGTTAAGACTCAGGCGGGCCCTATGCCCTACCAATCACCGCTGACAAACAGTTCGTGCAGAAACGGGGCAGCTCCCTTCTTTGCTACCCTCCTCCAATACGCCCTGCGAAATGGCACCTTGATCGGTAGGCCTGTTCCCATGCCGCACGCACAAGAAACCTCTCGATTCCAGGCAACCCTGCTACGTCCTCGCCTGGCGGATGGCGAGGCGTTCTGGGCGTTCTTGGTACTGCCCCGGGAGGCGAGCGAGAAACTGCCGAGACGCGGCAGAACCAGCGTGGACGGCCGTATCAACGGGCATCCGTTCCAGGCCAGGCTCGAGCCGGACGGCCAGCTGAGCCACTGGCTACGGGTGGATAACGACCTGCTGCAGGCGACAGGCGCGGCCATCGGCGATCTGGTGACGCTGGAGATCGCCCCGCTAGAGCAGGAGCCCGAGCCGGACGTGCCGGCGGATCTGGCCGAGGCATTGGCCGCCGCGCCCGAGGCGCGCGACGTCTGGGACGCCACGACGACCATCGCGCGGCTGGACTGGATTCACTGGATCGAGTCGGCCAGGCAGTCCAAGACCCGCGCCAAACGTATCGCCGACGCCTGCGCCATGCTGGGCGAGGGGAAGAAGCGGGTCTGCTGTTTCGATCAGTCCGGCTATTACAGCAAGGCCTTCCGTGCGCCCGATGCGGCGGATTGAGCCTATTGCGCATCGCACCGAATCAGCCGATCACGGCGCCGGTTTTGTCATTCTCGGGCAGCCTAGCGCTACCGTTAACCCGCGCGGTCAACAGGCGAGTCTGTCGATGCCTGCTGGCCTTCGCGGCTAAAGCGGTACGCCGTCCGACCGACCCCATCGATAGGGTCCTGAGACGTCATCCCCGCTCTGGACCCGGCTGCTGCTAGCCGCTTAGATGGGAGACCGACCAGGGCGAGCGGATGGGTGGTGCGCACGGCGCACCCTACGTCGTAGTCACTGCACCGGCTGGATAGGCCTCAGTCGTACAAGCGCACCTTGAAGCAGGCGCCGCCCAGTTCGGAGTCTTCCAGGCTCAGCTCGCCCTCGTAGCTTTCGACGATATCTTCCACCACCGCCAGGCCGATGCCCTGCCCGGGGTTCTGCGCATCCAGCCGCTCGCCACGCTGCAGCACGCGGGAGCGCTGGTCATGGGGTACGCCGGGGCCGTCATCCTCGATGGTCAGCAGGCAGCCGTCCGGCAGCGGCTGCAGGCTAACCCGCACGCGGTGCAGACACAGGCGGTAGGCGTTCTCCAGCAGGTTGCCGAGCAGCTCCATCAGGGCGCCGCGCTCCATGCTGATCTGGCTGTGCTCGGGCACCTCCAGCATCGCTTCGACGCGCTTGTCGCGGTAGACCTTGTCCAGCGAGCGGCACAAGCCATCGAGCAGCGGCCAGACTCGCTCGCGGTGACGCACCAGGCCGCTGCGGCGCAAGCTGGCGCGCTGCAGCTGGTAGCCCACCTGCTGGCTCATGCGCTCGATCTGGGCCTGCATCAGTTGCGCCTGCTCACGATTCTCCGGCTGCACGGAAAGGGTTTCACCGATGCCCTGCAATACGCTGAGCGGGGTTTTCAGGCTGTGGGCGAGGTCTTCGAGGGAGTCGCGGTAGCGCTCACGCTGGCGCCGCTCGCTGTCGAGCAGGCGGTTGAGGGAGTTGGTCAGGCGCAGCAATTCGCGCGGGTGGTCGTCGCTCAGGCGCTGGCGGGTGCCGGACTCCACGCCGTCGAGTTCGTCGCTCAGCCCCCGCAGGCTGCGAAAGCCCCAGGTCAGACCGAACCACAGCAGGCCGAGCAGCACCAGCAGCGCGAGGCCCAGCCACAGGCGCAGCTGCCAGGCGAAACCATCGAACAGCCCCTGGTATTCGCGGGTCGGCTGCATGGTGACGATGCTCAGCGCGGTTTCGTTGCCGCGCAGCAGGTCCACCTCGATGTCGTAGACGAAGTACTCCTGACCGCTCTCGTCGCGAATGCGCACGAACTCGTGACCGCGGCCGTCGTAGCGCGGCTTGTAGTTCACCAGTTCGTCGAGGGACGAGCGCGAACGCCAGATCAGCCTGCCTTCGCGGTCGAAGATGAAACCCAGCAGATGCGAGTCGAGGTTGTCGAATTCCTCGTCCGGCATCTTGTCCGGCATGTGCAGCTGGCCTTCCTGGATTCGTGCGGCCGAGATCAGCGCGGCGGCATCAGAGGCCAGGCGTTTTTCCACCGTTTCCTCCAGGGCCATGAGAAAGACCCCCTGCAGCACCGGCATCAGCAGCAGCATGAACAGCATCGCCAGCGCGGCGCTGGCCAGCATCAGGCGCAGGCGCAGCGACGTCAGCCGGATGCGCACCTTGCGCACGATCACCCGCGCTTTTCTCACTTGCAGCGCTCGTTGAACATGTAGCCCTGGCCACGCACGGTTTCGATCGGCTTGCCGCCCAGCATCGCCTCCAGCTTGCGACGCAGACGCCCGACCAGCACTTCGATGACGTTGGGATCACGTTCGTCATCGCCGGGGTACAGCTGCTCCATCAGGCGTTCCTTCGGCACCACCTGCTGGTGATGGAGCATGAGGTACTCGAGGATGCGGTACTCGTAGGCAGTGAGCTGCAGCGACTGCTCGTCGACGGTCGCCTGCTTGCGATTGAGATCGAGCACCAGGGAGCCGGCCTCGATGGTGGATTTGGTAAAGCCCGAGGAACGGCGCAGCAAGGCGTTCAGGCGTGCCTCCAGTTCCTCGAACTGAAAGGGTTTCACCAGATAGTCGTCGGCACCGCAGGACAGGCCCTCGACCTTGTCCTGCCAATTGCCGCGGGCGGTGAGGATGAGGATCGGAAAGTTCTTGTCCTGGCTGCGCAGCTGGCGGATCAGGTCGATGCCGCTCATGCCCGGCAGACCCAGGTCGACCAGAGCCAGGTCGTGATTGAAGGACTCAGCTCGATACAGCGCCTCTTCAGCGGTGCGCACGGCATCCACCACATGCCCGTTTTCACTGAGGCGAGTGAACAGATGATGACGCAGCAGCGCCTCATCCTCCACCACCAACAATTTCATGAGACTCCCCCTTTTTCAGTGAACGAAGGCCGGGCGATGCCCGGCCTGGTGAACGAAGCCTCATTCAGAAGGCAAAGTTGGCACCGAGATAGAGCTGCGAACTGCTGTGCAGATCCAGCGACCCGGCCTTGGGCTGCCCATGCGGCGCCATTTCAGTGCTGGCATTGGTACGCAAGTAACGATAGCCGGCTTCGATCGAAGCATTGTTGTTCAGTTCCTGCAGGATACCGGCCTGCAAACCGGCGGCAAAACCGATATCGCTGTCACGGGAGAAGCCGCTGCTTTCCTGCTCCAGCTTGACCAGGCCAGCGGTCACGCCGCCGAACAGCTTGGTGTTGTTGTCGCCCAGCGGGACGAACATGTCATAGCTGCCGAGCAGGTTCTGCTGGCGCAGCTTGTAACCGTTATGGCTGTCGGAGACGTTTTCGTAGGTGGCGTAGTAACGGCCATCGGCGGTCTTCTGGCCGACGCGTACACCCCAGGTGCTCTTGTCGTCGATGACCTTGTCCAGCTTGGGATTGCCCAGGTTGGCGTTCAGCGCGCTGGACTTCTGAATGTTGTTGTCGGTCTGGCCCCAGGTCAGGCCGATGAAGGTGTCGTTGGCCTGCGCAGCGGTGGTGCCCAGGGCCAGGCAGGTGGCGAATGCGATACGGTTCAGGGTGGTTTTCATCGAAGCGTTCCTCTCGTTTCGGTTGTGATCAACTCGAAAACGAGTCTGCACGAAGCCTACTGAATCCCTCCTGAACCCTCCTTGAACCTGCCCTGAACGATCGGCAATGAGGGTTACAAACGTCGCGCCAGAGCGCCCGCCAGGCCAAACAGCGAAGCCAGCACGGCCAACAGCGCCAGCCAGCCGGCATGTTCCCAGACATAGCCACCGACATAGCCCACCAGGCTCGAACCCAGATAGTAGGCGCACAGATAGAGCGCCGAGGCCTGCGCCTTGGCCCCCTTGGCATGCACACCGACCTGGCCGCTGGCAACCGCGTGCGCGGCGAAGAAGCCCAGGGTGAACAGCGCCAGACCGACCACCGCAGCGCTCAGCCAGGGCGCGGCGCACAGGGCTACCCCGAGCAGCATCAGGGCGATCGCGCCGAACAGAACCTGGCGCGCACCAAAGCGCGGTACCAGGCGCCCGGCCCAGCCAGCGCTGAAGATGCCCAGCAGGTAGACGGTGAACAACAGGCCGATCACCGTGGCGGAGAGGTTGAACGGCGCACCTGCCAGGCGAAAGCCCACGTAGTTGAACAGCGCGACGAAGCCGCCCATGAGCAGGAAGGCCAGCGCGAACAGCACGCGCAGGCGAGGATTGCCCAGGTGCAGAGCGAAATTGCCGAGCAACCCGCGCAGCGACAATGGCTGCGCCCGGAAATGCCGGGACGGCGGCAGCAGCCAGAGAAACAGCCCCAGCGCCAGCAGGCCAAGACCGGCGATGCCGCCCAGCGCCCAGGGCCAGCCGCCAAGGTCGCTGAGCAGACCGGCGAGCAGACGCCCGAGCAAGCCACCCAGGGCGGTCCCGCCGATGTACAGGCCCATGGCCGCCGGTAACGCCTCGGGATCGAACTCTTCACCGACGTAGGCCATGGCCAGGGCCGGCAAGCCGCTCAGCGCCAGCCCCAGCATCGCCCGCAGTATCAGCAGGCTGCCCCACTGCTCCACGAAGGCGCAGGCGATACCGAGCAGCGCCGCCAACCCCAGCGCCGCGGCCATCACCGGCTTGCGCCCCCAGCTTTCGGCCAGGGCGCCGGATATCAGCAGACACAGCGCCAGGCTCAGGGTGGTCAGCGACAGCGCCAGACTGCTGCTGGCAGCCGACACGCGAAAATGCGCGGCGAGCAGCGGCAGCAACGGCTGTACGCAGTAGAGCATGGCGAAGGTGGCGAAACCGGCGCAGAACAATGCCAGAGTGGCGCGCCGATAACCGGCGCTGCCACGGCTGAGATGAGTAGCGGACATGGGCAAGACGGCTCACGAAACATGACGCGGGCAAGCGGCGAAGCAACGGCCAACGGGCCCGCAGTGGAACGAGGGATAAATATTAGCACGCTATCGAAAATTTCGAACGCCGCCGCCCTTCGCCGGTAAAACCTCTCCCCTTGATCCAGCTCAAAGGACTTTGCCCACACGAAAGCTAGGGTCTAGCCTGAAAAACGGAACGCAATGGAGCCGAGCGAATGGATAGCACGCCCGAGGGCAGAGCCACGAAAGGCAAGGAAACCCGCCTGTTCGTCTTTCTCGTCGTCTGCCTCTTCCCCCTTCTTTCGGTCGCCCTGGTCGGCGGCTACGGATTCATCATCTGGTTCATGCAGATGCTGCTGGGGCCGCCCGGCCCACCCACCTGATCGTTTCACCAGACGGAGCGACGGAACATGGCCGCCCCCACGCACATATCCAGCCTACTGGTACACGTACGGCCCGAGCTGCTCGCCGCGGTGAAAGCCAACCTGCGCCAGCTCGAAGGCCTCGAACTGCACCAGGAAAGCCCCCAGGGCAAGCTGGTGGTGGTGCTGGAGACCGAACACGAGCACCACATCCTCGCGCGCATCGAACAGATCAACGCGTTACCGGGCGTGCTCAATGCTGCCCTGGTCTACCACGAACTCCTCGAAGCAGAGGGAGACGCAGAATGAAGCTTTCCCGCCGTGAATTCGCCAAAGCCAACGCCGCTGCCATCGCCGCAGCGGCGGCTGGCCTACCCATTGTCAGCACCGCCAGCAACCTGATCACCGAGGCGGACATGACCCGCCTGGACTGGAACAAGGCGCCCTGCCGCTTCTGCGGTACCGGCTGCAGCGTGATGGTCGCCACCCGCGACAACCGCGTGGTGGCCACCCATGGCGACGTCAAGGCCGAGGTCAACCGCGGCCTGAACTGCGTCAAGGGCTACTTCCTGTCGAAGATCATGTACGGCGTCGACCGCCTCACCCAGCCGCTGCTGCGCATGAAGAACGGTGTGTACGACAAGCAGGGCGAATTCCAGCCGGTGAGCTGGGACCAGGCCTTCGACATCATGGCGCAGAAGATCAAGCAGGCCATCGCCGAGCAGGGTCCGGAGGCCGTCGGCATGTTCGGCTCCGGCCAGTGGACGGTGTGGGAAGGCTACGCCGCCAACAAGCTGATGAAAGCCGGCTTTCGCAGCAACAACATCGACCCCAACGCGCGCCACTGCATGGCCTCGGCGGTGATGGGCTTCATGCGCACCTTCGGCATGGATGAGCCGATGGGTTGCTACGACGACATCGAGGCCGCCGATGCCTTCGTGCTGTGGGGCTCGAACATGGCCGAGATGCACCCGATCCTCTGGAGCCGGGTCACCGATCGCCGCCTCAGCCACCCGAACACCAGGGTCGCGGTGCTTTCCACCTTCGAGCACCGCAGCTTCGATCTGGCCGACATCCCGCTGGTATTCAAACCGCAGACCGATCTGCTGATCCTCAACTACATCGCCAACCACATCATCGAAAGCGGCGCAGTGAACAAAGACTTCGTCGGCAAGCACACCAAGTTCGCCCGCGGCGCCGACGACATCGGCTACGGCCTGCGCGCCGATAACCCGCTGGAAATGCAGGCCAAGAACGCGGCCAAGGCCAACACCTGGGAAGACATGTCCTTCGAGCAGTTCGCCGCCTTCGTCAAACCCTACACGCTGGAGCGCACCGCCAAGGAAAGCGGCGTGGCGGCCGAGCGCCTCAAGGCGCTGGCCGAGCTGTACGCCGACCCCAAGCGCAAGGTCATGTCGTTCTGGACCATGGGTTTCAACCAGCACACCCGCGGCGTCTGGGCCAACAACCTGATCTACAACCTGCACCTGCTCACCGGCAAGATCAGCGAGCCGGGCAACAGCCCCTTCTCCCTCACCGGCCAGCCCTCGGCCTGCGGCACCGCGCGCGAGGTGGGCACCTTCTCCCATCGCCTGCCCGCCGACATGCTGGTGGCCAACCCCAAGCACCGCGAAACCGCCGAGAAGATCTGGAAGCTGCCGCCCGGCACCATCCAGGAAAAGCCCGGCTTCCATGCCGTGGAGCAGAGCCGCAAGCTCAAGGACGGCGTGCTCAAGGTCTACTGGACCCAGGTCAGCAACAACATGCAGGCCGGCCCCAACGTGATGCAGGAGATCCTCCCCGGCTGGCGCAACCCGCAGGCCTTCGTCATCGTCTCCGACGTCTACCCCACCGTCTCGGCCCAGGCCGCCGACCTGATCCTGCCCAGCGCCATGTGGGTGGAGAAGGAAGGGGCCTACGGCAATGCCGAGCGCCGCACACAGTTCTGGCATCAACTGGTGAAGGCGCCGGGCGAGGCCAAGTCCGACCTCTGGCAACTGGTGGAATTTTCCAAGCGCTTCACCACCGACGAGGTCTGGCCCGCCGAACTGCTGGCCAAGGCGCCGGATTACAAGGGCAAGACGCTGTATCAGGTGCTGTTCGCCAATGGCCAGGTCGACCAGTTCCCCAGCGAGCAGATCGAGGCCGGTTACGCCAACGACGAGGCCGAGGCCTTCGGCTTCTACCTGCAGAAGGGGCTGTTCGAGGAATACGCCCGGTTCGGCCGCGGCCACGCCCACGACCTGGCGCCGTTCGACAGCTACCACGCCGAGCGCGGCCTGCGCTGGCCGGTGGTCGATGGCAAGGAGACGCGCTGGCGCTATCGCGAGGGCCACGACCCCTATGTGGAAAAAGGCAGCGGCGTGCAGTTCTACGGTTACCCGGACAAGCGCGCGCTGATTTTCGCCCTGCCCTACGAGCCGCCAGCCGAGGCGCCGGATGACGAGTTTCCGTTCTGGCTCAGCACCGGCCGCGTGCTGGAGCACTGGCACACCGGCAGCATGACCCAGCGCGTCGAGGAGCTGCACGGCGCGGTGCCCGATGCCCTGGTGTACATGCACCCGGACGACGCCAAGGCACTCAAGGCGCGACGTGGCAGCGAGGTCAAGGTGATCAGCCGGCGCGGCGAGATCCGCGCCCGCATCGAAACCCGCGGGCGCAACAAGCCGCCACGCGGTCTGGTGTTCGTGCCCTTCTTCGACGCCAACAAGCTGATCAACAAGGTCACCCTGGACGCCACCGACCCGATCTCCAAGCAGACCGATTACAAGAAGTGTGCGGTGAAGATCGAACTGGTCAGCCTGGCCTGAGGAGAGCCGTCATGAGCCTGCGTTTCCTGCCTCTGCTACTGCTCGCCGCCTTCGGCCTGGCCATCGCCGGTGAGCTCGATTATCCACTCGACGCTCCCGCACCGGACGGTCGCCGGCCCGGCGGCACCCTAAGCCAGACCCTGCCGGCACCGGTGCTGGGCAACGAGGAGAACAAGGACCTGCGCCGCGAGCGCAATTACCCGGAACAGCCACCGACCATCCCGCACAGCATTCGCGGCTACCAGGTGGACGCCAACGGCAACAAGTGCCTGACCTGTCATAGCCGGGCCGGCAGCGCCCGCAGCCAGGCGCCGATGATTAGCATCACCCACTACATGGATCGTGATGGTCAGCCGCTGGCTGCGGTGTCGCCACGACGCTACTTCTGCACCCAGTGCCACGTGACCCAGCAGGAGGTCAAACCCCTGATCGGCAACAGCTTCCGCAATATCGACCACCTGCTCGAAGACGAAGCAACCGGCACCGCGAAACCCTGAGGAGGCCTCATGAAGTCACTACTGGCCCTGCTCAGGGAATACTGGGGCATCCTGCGTCGTCCGAGCGTGCATTACAGCCTGGGCTTTCTCACCCTGGGCGGCTTCATCGCCGGGATCATCTTCTGGGGCGGCTTCAACACCGCGCTGGAAGCCACCAACACCGAGCAGTTCTGCATCTCCTGTCACGAGATGCGCGACAACGTGTTCGTCGAGCTGCAGGACACCATTCACTACAGCAACCGCTCCGGCGTGCGCGCCACCTGCCCGGACTGCCATGTGCCGCACCAGTGGACGGACAAGATCGCGCGCAAGATGCAGGCGTCGAAGGAGGTCTGGGGCAAGATCTTCGGCACCATCAACACCCGCGACAAGTTTCTGGAAAAACGCCGCGAGCTGGCCGAGCACGAATGGGCACGGCTCAAGGCCAACGACTCGCTGGAATGCCGCAACTGCCACAACTTCGATTACATGGACTTCACCAAGCAGAGCCCGCGCGCCCGGCAGATACATTCCAGCGCGCTGGCCAGCGGCGAGGCCACCTGCATCGATTGCCACAAGGGCATCGCCCACCAGTTGCCGGATATGAGCGGGGTGCCCGGTTGGTGAGCAGTTGAACCTTAGGGAATCGCCGGGCCGCCTAGGCTGTGCGCACCGACTCCACCCCCGAAGGGCCGTCGGAGCGTGCCCCGTCCGAAGGATCATCGGTGCGCGCGGCGCACCCTACTCGCCTCACGCCTTTGCCCCGGCGGCGCTCGCTCTATTCGCCGCGCAGCCGCTGCAGATGCGCCAGCAGGCCGGCGGCGGTCTGCTCGCCGACCAGGCGCTCGCGCAGCTTGCCGTCGGCGTCGACTATGTAGGTCACCGGCAGCACGTCGTTGCGCGGCAATTCGAAGCGCGGCGCGGGGTCGTCGGCGAGCACGGTGAAGCGAATGTCGAAGGCCTGCGCCGCGCGCTTGAGGTCCTCGCCCTGCAGTCCGTCGAAGTTGACGCCCAGCACTCGCGCCGAGCGCGTTTTCAGCTCGTCTTCCAAGGCATTGAGCTCGGGAATTTCGGTACGGCACGGCGCGCACCATTCGGCCCAATAATTAATGATCAGCCACTGGCTATCCAGGCTGTCAGCCGTTACCTTTCGTCCATGCTGGTCGAGGCCGAAGTCTTCGGCGCAACCAGTCAGCAGCAGGCCGGCGCAGATACCCATGACTGCCTTGTAGATCATCCGGAGCCCTAAGCCCATGTACTCGATCCTCGTCCACTCGGGGTTGATATGACGCTGGATGCCCTGCGCCTGGAAGTGCCTGATATCCGTGGCGACAGCGAGATTGCCCCGGCACAGATCGCCGAACGACTCATCGCCGCGCGACGACTCGAGCCCGAACATGGCCTGCAGCAACTGCTCGGCCTGCTGTTCACGCTCAATCGCAGCGGTCTGACCTTACTGGAAAGGCAGCGCGCGCTGCAAAGCTTCAGTGAAGAGTATCGCCACTACGCCGTTCTGACCGCCTACCAGCAGGCGCCCAGCGCATTGTTCGTGCGCCTGTGCAGCGAACTGGCGATAGGCTTCAAACGCCTGCTGCTGCAGATTCTTCAGGGCCGCCAGCCGTCGCTACCGCACCTGGCCTGGTGCCTGTACATGGCCCAGCACTTTCTCGCTCAGCAACTGCTGCGCCACTACCAGCTGTACCAGGAGCCGCCCGCCGCACTGTGGCGCGACAGCCATCTGCTGTACTGGATCGGCGAACATCAGCAGTGCCTGGACGAGCCCGTCGCCGCGGCCTTCCAGCCCAAACCGGCGAGCACCTTGCGCGGCCTGTATCAGCAGATGCTGCTACTGGCGCTGAGCAATCCCTTCCATCTCGCCGAAGGCGAATGCCTCACCCTGTTCGGCGCCCTCGCCCCGCTGGCCGGTCTGGCGCGCCTGCAACCCTGGGATGAGGACGATGACGCCGAAGGCCCCATCGTCGACCTCAGCGAATCGCAGGCCTGCCTGGCCTTCGACCAGCCTATCGAGGGCGAACCGGACAACCTGCGCCGCTTCGAGCTGGGCGCCCTGCTGATCGCCCTGCATGAGCCCGCCCCCCTGCAAAGCACGCTCGAACGGCAATTGCTCGAGCGTGTGCGCCAGCACTGGCTGGGCCGCCAGCAGCGCCGCCACGAACGAGCCGAGTTCACCGGCCAGTGCAGCCTGGTGGCAGGCCTGCCGGCTATCCATGCACAACTGCTGGACAAGTTGCCGCAGCGCACCGAAGCGCAGATTGTCGACGCCAGCGCCGGTGGCGCGCGGCTGCTGTGCAATGCGGACGCAGGCGCACACCTGCTGGTCGGGCAACTGGTGTTGCTGCTCACCAACGGTACGCCGACCCTGGCCCTGGTGCGCTGGCGCCACCAGGGGAGCGAGGGTCTGCACCTTGGCCTGCGCTATCTCAAGGGACTGCCGCGGCCGGTATGGCTGCGTCGCGCGCCCAACGCCCAGACCCACCCCGGCGTGCTGCAGAGCACCCCGGCACCGGGCAACGGCTGGCATCATGGCCTGTGGCTGCCCAAAGGCCAGTTCGCCCCCGGCGAGCACCTCTGGCTGCAGCTTGCCAGCGTGCACAACCAGGCCATCCTGCCGCTGCCGGCGAGCAATCTGGAAACAGCCTCGGTGACTCGCCATCCCCTGCGCCTGGCCTGATACGCAAAACTGCGATACCAGTCACGCCGCGTGGCTGCCAACTGCACAGTTTCGCTGACAGGGCCCTGCTTATAATTCCTGGCACTGATGTTTCACTCAGCCTGGAATCCCCCATCATGTCCCAAGCGCAAGACAAGCTGATCGGCTCCGTGCCCTCCCGCATCGTCGACGACGCTCGCCTGCAGGTCACCCCCTATGAGGGACGCGTGGCCGAATACAACGTGGCAACCTGGCTGCAACTGCCGGGTCTGGCCAATCTGCCGGTATCGCTGCTGGTCAGCTACCGCGACGGCGACAAACGCCGGGAGGTCAACGTCGACCACGGCAAGGTCAACGCCCAGGGCAAGATTCTGCTGTCGGGCATCGCCCGCATGCCGGTCAAGCAGAAAATCGAAGATATGCAGGTGCGCCTGCGCTCGGCCGTGCCGGCGCAGACCATGGTGGTCGAGGAGTTCTTCGTCCAGGCTGTCGAGCTGGCCAGCAGCGAAAGCCGCCAGGCCATGGCCTGAAGCCCGCAGATGCACAAAACCCCGCGCTCAGTCGCGGGGTTTTCGTTTCAGCCGGAAGACACGCCGGGGGCGGCAGAGGGTTGCTGAACAGGCTCGTCGACCTGCTGCAGATTCTCCGGAGCGACATGCGCGAGCAGCGAATCCGGCCAGCGTGCGAACTGCAGACCGGTAATGCGGTTGAGCCGCGTCAGCGCCTCTTGCGGGTCGCGTCGATGAAGATGAATTACCTTGGTCTTGCCTGTCATTACTGCCTTATTCCTTAGCGATCCCTGCCTCTGCTGGCAGTTCGATAGCAACTGATCCTGCAGTTGCCAGAAGCGTGCCAGAGCGCAACTCCCGCAATTAACGGGGCCTGGCGCGTAGCAATGACAGTAGCGCGAAGGCTCGATGCCGCAAACTGACCTTTTTTGTCACTTGCCAGCGCAAGCCCCGCCTTCGCACCGTCTCAGCCAGGACCTGACAGCCAGGCCGCCAGGCTCACGCCGAACTGCTCCTTGCGTTCATTCTGCAAGCGCTCCAGCGCCTGACGCAGCGCCGGATACCAGGGCTCGTCCAGCTGCGCCGGCAACTGCGAGAGATTGGGCAGCGGCCAGGGACTGCACTCGAGCAGCTGATGCAAGCTGAAGTTGTGCAGATCGCGGCACAGCACCCAGCCTCCGCCGCTGGCACGACAGGCCAGATGCTCGCGCTCGAGAAAGTCCAGCACCTCGCTCCACTCGTCTTCCGGCAGGCTCCAGCCGCCACGCTGCATCTCCGCGTAATGCAGGGCCTCGCCCTTCTGCTGGCGCGCCAGCAACAGACGCAGCACCACCAGCAGGATCAACGCCCGCGGCAGCGGCTGCCGGCGCCAGCGCCGCGGCTGCGACAGGCCATAGACCAGTTCGGCACCGAGCAGCACGATCAGCCACGACAGGTAGATCCACACCAGAAACAGCGGCACCGTGGCGAAGGCGCCATAGATCAGGTGATAGCCCGGGAACAGCCGAACGTACAGCCCGAACAGCGCCTTGGCGATCTCGAACAGGATGGCGCTGAACAGGCCGCCGAGCAGCGCGTGACGCAGCGGCACGCGGGTGTTGGGCACGGCCGCATAAAGCAGGGTGAAGGCCGCGATGCTCGACAGCAGCGGCGTGAACGCCAGCAGCGTCTTCGCCCCGACCACGGCGTCCGGCCCGGAAATCAGCGACAACGAAGCGATATAGGTGCTGACCGCAAACCCCGCGCCGAGCAGCAGCGGCCCCAGGCTGAGAATCGCCCAGTAGAGCAGGAAGCTGGACATGCCACGGCGCGGCTGACGCACCCGCCAGATCACGTTGAAGGTCTTCTCGATGGTCACCAGCATGAGGAAGGCAGTGACCGCCAGCAGGCCCACGCCGAACCAGGTCAGCTGTCGCGCCTGGGCGGTGAATTCGCGCAGGTACTCCTGCACCGTCTCGCCGGTAGAAGGCACGAAGTTATTGAAGATGAACCCCTGGATCTCTTCGCCGACGCCCTGGAACGCCGGAATCGCCGAGAGCATGGCGAAGGTCACGGTCATCATCGGTACCACCGCGAACAGGGTGGTATAGGTCAGCGCCGCGGCGTTACCCGCGCCGCGATTCTCGATAAAACGCTGATACAGACTCAGCCAGAACCCCAGCCAGTCCTTCAGACGACGATGCATGCCTTCTCCTTAGCCTTGTAACCTCAACTGACCACCGCCGCGCGAAAAGGTCGCAGCAAAGTGCCCCGGCGGTTTTCGTGCATCCACGCGGCAGGCGGTTAGAATAGCCGCCATCTCAAGCCGGATGCGACCCACAATGACCGACCTGACCCTCTATCACAACCCGCGCTGTTCGAAATCCCGCGGCGCGCTGGAACTGCTCGAAGCCCGCGGCCTGCAGCCCACCGTCGTGCGCTATCTGGAGACGCCGCCCAGTGCCAGCGAACTCAAGAGCCTGCTCGGCAAACTGGGCATCGGCGCCCGCGACCTGCTGCGCAGTGGCGAGGATGAATACAAGGCGTTGAACCTCGCCGATGCCAGCCTCAGCGAAGCGCAACTGATCGCCGCGATGGTCGAACACCCCAGGCTGATCGAGAGACCGATTCTGGTGGCAGGCGACAAGGCCGTGATCGGTCGCCCACCGGAGAAGGTTCTGGAGCTGCTGGCATGAGCGCGCCCTATATCCTGGTGCTCTACTACAGCCGCCACGGCGCCACCGCACAGATGGCCCGCCAGATTGCCCGCGGCGTCGAGATGGCCGGCCTGGAAGCCCGCTTGCGCACCGTGCCGGCAGTCTCCAGCGAATGCGAGGCGGTGGCGCCCAGCGTTCCCGACGAAGGCGCCGTCTACGCGACACTGGACGACCTGAAGAACTGCTCGGGCCTGGCCCTGGGCAGCCCGACCCGCTTCGGCAACATGGCGGCGCCGCTCAAGTACTTCCTCGACGGCACCAGCAACCTGTGGCTCACCGGCGAACTGGTGGGCAAGCCCGCCGGCGTGTTCACCTCCACCGCCAGCCTGCATGGCGGCCAGGAGAGCACGCTGCTGTCGATGATGCTGCCGTTGCTGCACCACGGCATGCTGGTCTGCGGCCTGCCCTACAGCGAGTCGGCTCTGCTCGAAACCCGCGGCGGCGGCACGCCCTACGGCCCCAGCCATCATGCGGGCGGCGACGGCAAGCGCGCCCTGGACGAACACGAGACGGCCCTGTGCCGCGCCCTCGGCCAGCGCCTGGCACAACTCGCCGGCAAGCTGGAGCGCTGACCGTGGCCCGAGCGAAGAAACCCTTGCCCAGCCTGGATTGGCTGGAACCCCGCCTGAAGCTGAGCCGAGCCCTCAGCCTGCTCAGCTTCGTCGCGCTGACGGCCTTGCTGCTGGTGTGGAACCTGGCGTTCGCCGACCTGCACGGGGCGCGCATCGGCGTGGTCCTGGCCATTCAGCTGCTGCCCCTGGCCCTGCTCGCCCCCGGCATGCTGATGGGCAACGCCCGCGCCCACGCCTGGTGCTGCTTCGTGGTCAACATCTACTTCATCCAGGGCGTGCTCGCCGCCATCGACCCAGCCCGCGCGCTGTTCGGCGTGCTGGAAGCGCTGATCAGCTTCAACCTGTTCTGCACGGCGCTGCTGTATACGCGCTGGCGCTTCCAGTACGACCGCAAGTTGGCGGGGGAAGCCTGATGCGCCTGGTACTGCTGCCCGGTCTCAATGGCAGCAGTGCCCTCTTCAACCCCTTGCTCGATGCGCTCGCTCCCCTCGACTGCCAGCCCCTGAGCCTGCCAGAACAAGGGCCGCAGGATTACGACAGCCTGGCAAAGGCGCTTTCAACGCGGCTAGGTGCGGCGCCTTTCATACTGCTAGGCGAGTCGTTTTCCGGTCCCATCGCCTACCGACTCGCCTTGCGCCGCCCCATGGGATTAAGGGGCGTGATCTTCGCCGCCTCGTTTCTGACCTGCCCCAACACAGCCTTGGCGCTGCTCAGACACCTGCCCATATCGCCAGTGTTCGCCTCACAGCCGTCGCTGCTACGCGCACTGTGCCTGGGCAGGACGGCGAAAGACGAGGTTGTACGGTGCGTTCAAACGGAAGTTCGCCAGCTTGATCAAACGCTGATGCGTGCACGCCTGGCGACCCTGGCATCCTTAAAGGCGCCGCAAGAACTTCTTGGCTTGCCTTGTCTGCATCTATGGCCACAGCAGGATCGACTGGTTGCACCGCGTGCAGCCAGGCAACTGGCCAATACCTGCAGCGACCTCCGTCAACTTCCGCTGGAGGGACCGCATTTCATTCTGCAGACCCAGCCGCAGCGTTGCGCTCAGGCGATTCGCAGCTTCATGCAGGAAGTGGAGAGCAAACACCAGGCGCCTACCAGCCCAGCGTTTCCTTGAGAAAGGGAATGGTCAGCTTGCGCTGGGCCTGCAGCGAGGCCTGATCGAGACGCTCCAGCAGCTCGAACAGCGCACTCATGCTGCGCTCGCCACGGGTGAGGATGAAGCGTCCGACCTCATCGCTCATCTGCAGGCCACGACGCGAGGCGCGCAGCTGCAAGGCGCGCAGCTTGTCCTCGTCGGACAGCTCGTGCAGCTGGAAGACCAGCGCCAGGGTCAGTCGCGACTTCAGATCGGGCAGTTGAATCGGCAGCTCGCGCGGCGACATAGTGCCGGCCAGCAGCAGACGCCGGCCGCTGTCGCGCAGGCGGTTGAACAGGTGGAACAGGCCCTCTTCCCAGTCGCTGCGCCCGGCCACCGCATCCAGATCGTCCAGGCAGACCAGTTCGCACAGCTCGAGATTGTCGAGCAGCTCGGGGCCGTGCTGCACCACCTCGGTCAGCGGCAGGTAGACCACGGCATCGCCGCGCTGCTCGAAGCGCAGGCAGGCGGCCTGCAGCAGATGGCTACGCCCCACCCCCTCGGCGCCCCATAGATAGATGAGGCTCTCCGTCCAGCCGGCATCGGCCTCGCACAGCCGCTCGACATAGCCCAGGGCCGCGGCATTGGCGCCGGGATAGTAATTGGCGAAGGTGGCGTCATCGCGCAGACGCACCCCCAGAGGCAGCTGGATAGGTTTCATGCAAGGGGCTCGTCGGAACCGCTGGTCTCTCCGTAAAGGCCGGAAAGTTTATATAAATCATGGGCATGACGCAGCAAAACCATGATCACCGCCGCCACCGGCAAGGCCAGCAGCACCCCGGTGAAGCCAAACAGCTGGCCGCCGGCCAGGATGGCGAAGATCACCGCGACCGGGTGCAGGCCAATGCGATCGCCCACCAGCAGCGGGGTCAGCAGCATGCCTTCGAGCATCTGGCCGATCATGAACACCACGCCGATGCCCAGCAGCGGATAGGGATCGAGGCCGAACTGGAACAGCGCGGCGGTCAGCGCCGCACCGATTCCGACGATAAAGCCCATATAGGGCACGATGCTGGCCAGGCCTGCCAGCACGCCGATCAGCAGGCCCAGCTCGAGCCCGACCAGCATCAACCCGGCGGAGTAGATGATGCTCAGCGCCAGCATCACCAGCAGCTGCCCGCGCAGGAAGGCACCAAGCACCTCGTGGCACTCGCCAGCCAGCTTGACCACCAGCGCCTCCCGCTGACGCGGCAATAGACGGCGAACGCGCTCGACCAGCACATCCCAGTCGCGCATCAGGTAGAAGCTGACCACCGGAATCAGCAGCAGATTGCCCAGCCAGGCCAGCAGCGCCAGACCCGAGGAGGTCGCCTGGGCCAGCACCGCCCTGAGCACGTCGGTGGTCTTGCCGATGTTGTCGGAGAACACCTGCTTGAGCTGATCGACCTGCAGCAGATCGTTCTGCAGCCCCAGATGCGATTGCGACCAGGGCAAGGCGGTACCCTGCAGCCAGTCGAGCATTTCCGGCGCCAGCTGATACAAGCGCACCAGCTGCCGACCCAGCATGGGCACCAGCACCAGCAGCATGATCAGCAGCACCAGGGCGAACAGGGTGAACACCAGCACCACCCCGCCGGTGCGCGACAGGCGATGCCGCTCGAGGCGATCGACCAGCGGATCGCCCAGGTAGGCCAGCAGAATGCCGATCAGAAAGGGAGAAAGAATCGGGTGCAGCAGATACAGCAGCCAGCCGAGCAGAAACAGCCCAGCCATCCATAGCCAGCGGTTGGAATCGGTCATGCTCGGATCCTCGATGAGCCACGGCGCCCTACCGGCGCCGCGAAACGGACTGGGGCGGCAAGGCCCGCCCCGGGGCGCAGTTTACCAGCGGAAGCGCAGCTGATTGGTGCGCGGCTTCACCTGCGGCGCTGGTGTACCGGCCTCATCGGCATTCTCCAGCGACTCGCCGGCATCCAGCGGCTCATCGACTTCCTGCAACTGTCCCAGGGCCAGTTGCGCCCGCAGTTGCTCCGGGCTGGCATTGACCTGGTAGGTCAGACGCTGGCCGTCGATTTCCTGCAAACGTGCGGCAAAGGGTTCGAGCAGGCGCTCTAGCGCGGCGAAACGGCTCAGGTCAGCCCCTTCGATCACCAGGGTCAGGCTCTGCGCCGCCCCCGGCTTGACCAGAAAACGCGGCGCCAGGCGCTCGTTCACCGCCAGCATCACGGCATCGGCCAGCGCGGCCTGGTCGGCCGCCTCGGCCTTGCCCTGCTCACGCTCTTCGCCCAGCCACAGGCGCCAGGTCGCCTGCCAGCTGCCGCCCGACTCGCTGGCCTGTACCGCCAGCAGCGCATCGGCGGCATAACGCTCGGAGGCCTCACGCAGCGCCTGCGGATCGTTGGCCAGCAGCACGTCCGCGGTGCCCAGCAGTTGCTCGCTGAGATCCGCCAGCGGCAGGCGCAACGGCAGGCCGCGGTGCTGGGCTGCGCTACGCAGAACAGCGGCAGCGCTCTGGCTCTCGCCCACCAATTGCGCGCCTTCGGGCGACTCGGTGAGCCACCAGGCCAGGATCGCCGGACGGTTGGCTCCCCACAGCGCCAGGCCAGCCTGACGCAGTTGGCGATCGGTGCTGGCCGGGTCGAACTCCACCACCAGCACGTCATCCTCATAGCCGTACTGGCTGACGATCTGCTGCGGGTCCTTGCGCAGGCTCTCCAGCTCACTGTTCTGGGCGGCCTTGGCATCCCCGGTGAGGCGTTGCACCAGCGTCTGCAGGGCCTTCTGCATGGCGGCGTCGCGGCTCTCCGGCTGTTGATCGGCCACCGCCTCGCGCACCTGATACAGGCCGGCAACCGGCGCAGCCAGAGCCGGCAGGCTCAGAAGCGACAGACAGAAGAACATCAGGCGGACACACAGGCGCATGGCGGGCTCTCGCAAAGGAATGGCGGCACACCTGACAGGCAGCTATCGGCGTGCGCAAAGGCGTATACCTTAAACAGCCACTCCTGCCCCGGCAACCTGAGCCGCTGCCCGCGACGAAGCGCATGCACGCGAGTGGCCGCTACCGGGCAAGCCTGATAAAATCGCGCGCCTTCGCCAGCCGGTACGCGCGCCGGGCTCCCCTGTTGGGCCTGCGCCACGTCGGCGCCTACACGAACTCCTTTCAAAGGCCCGGATCTATGAGCAAGCAACCCTCCATTAGCTACAAGGACGCAGGCGTCGACATCGATGCCGGCGAGGCCCTGGTCGAACGCATCAAAGGCGTGGCCAAGCGCACTGCCCGTCCTGAGGTCATGGGTGGCCTGGGCGGCTTCGGCGCCCTCTGCGAGATCCCGGCCGGCTACAAGCAGCCGGTGCTGGTGTCCGGCACCGACGGCGTCGGCACCAAGCTGCGCTTGGCGCTGAACCTGAACAAGCACGACAGCATCGGCCAGGATCTGGTTGCCATGTGCGTCAACGACCTGGTGGTCTGCGGCGCCGAGCCGCTGTTCTTCCTCGACTACTACGCCACCGGCAAGCTCAACGTCGACGTGGCCGCCACCGTGGTCACCGGCATCGGCGCCGGCTGCGAGCTGGCTGGCTGCTCCCTGGTCGGTGGCGAAACCGCCGAGATGCCGGGCATGTACGAGGGTGAAGACTACGACCTGGCCGGCTTCTGCGTCGGCGTGGTGGAGAAGAGCGAGATCATCGACGGCTCCAAAGTCGCCACCGGCGACGCGCTGATCGCCCTGCCCTCCTCCGGCCCGCACTCCAACGGCTATTCGCTGATCCGCAAGATCATCGAAGTCTCCGGTGCCGACATCGAACAGGTACAACTCGGCAGCAAGGCCCTGGCCGATCTGCTGATGGCGCCGACGCGCATCTACGTCAAGCCGCTGCTCAAGCTGATCAAGGACACCGGCGCGGTCAAGGCCATGGCCCACATCACTGGCGGCGGTCTGCTGGACAACATCCCGCGCGTACTGCCGCAAGGCGCCCAGGCGGTGATCGACGTGGCCAGCTGGAATCGTCCGGCCGTGTTCGACTGGCTGCAGGAGAAAGGTAACGTCGACGAGCACGAGATGCATCGCGTGCTCAACTGCGGCGTGGGCATGGTCATCTGCGTCGCCCAGGATCAGGTCGAAGCAGCGCTGGCCAGCCTGCGCGCCAGCGGCGAGTCGCCCTGGGTCATCGGCCAGATCGCCGAAGCGGCAGAAGGCGCCGCCCAGGTTCAGCTGAACAACCTGAAAACCCACTGATGCCCTGCAATGTCGTCGTCCTGATCTCCGGTTCAGGCAGCAACCTGCAGGCGCTGATCGACAGCGTCGCCCAAGGCGACAATCCGGCCCGCATCGCCGCGGTGATCTCCAACCGCGCCGATGCCTACGGCCTGGTGCGCGCGCAGAACGCCGGCATCGCCACCGAAGTGCTGGATCACAAGCAGTTCGACGGCCGCGAGGCCTTCGACGCCGCCATGATGCAAGCCATCGACGCCCACCAGCCCGACCTGGTGGTGCTGGCCGGTTTCATGCGCATCCTCACCCCGGGCTTCGTCCAGCACTACAGCGGCCGCCTGCTCAACATCCATCCCTCGCTGCTGCCTAGATACAAAGGGCTGCATACCCATCAGCGAGCGCTGGAAGCCGGCGACGCCGAGCACGGCTGCAGCGTGCACTTCGTCACCGAGGAACTCGATGGTGGCCCTCTGGTCGTACAGGCTGTGCTGCCAGTGGCCCCGGACGATACGGCCGACAGCCTGGCGCGCCGCGTGCATCAGCAGGAGCACCAGATCTACCCGCTGGCCGTACGCTGGTTTGCCGAAGGCCGCTTGCGTCTTGGCGCCCAAGGCGCAATGCTGGATGGCGAGCCGCTGCCTGCCAGCGGCCACCTGATTCGAACCTAGGAGACTCTATGCGTCGTGCCCTGCTGTTCGCCCTGACCCTGTTCAGCCTGCCCGCCCTTGCCAGCGAACTGCATCCGTTCTCCGCCAGCTATACCGCGGACTGGAAGCAACTGCCGGTCAGCGGCAGCGCCGAGCGCAGCCTCAAGCGCACCGACGACGGTCGCTGGACCCTCAGCTTCCAGGCCTCGATGCTGGTGGCCAGCCTCAGCGAGGAAAGTACCTTTCGCGTCGACAACGGCGCCCTGCTGCCCCTGACCTATCGGCTGAACCGCAGCGGCCTGGGCAAGGGCAAGAAGGTCGAGCAGGACTTCGACTGGGAGCAGAAGCAGGTAATCGGCAACGACCGTGGCGATGCAGTGCGCTTCCCACTCAACCGCGGCCTGCTGGACAAGTCCACCTACCAACTCGCCCTGCAGCAGGATGTCGCAGCCGGCAAGAAAAGCGTGAGCTACCAGGTGGTGGACGGTGACGAGATCGAAACCTACGACTTCCGCGTGCTTGGCGAAGAAGTGGTGCGCACCAAGGCCGGCCTGATCGACGCGATCAAGGTGGAACGCGTGCGCGACCCCACCCAGAGCGCGCGCAAGACCGTGCTCTGGTTCGCCAAGGATTGGGGCCACCTGCTGGTGCGCCTGCACCAGGTGGAGAAGGACGGCAAGGAATACCAGATCATGCTCAAGGAGGGCACGGTCGAAGGCAAGCCGGTCGAGGGCCGCCGCGACTGACGCAGCGCAAGCGAAGAAAAGCCGCGATACCCTTCGGGATCGCGGCTTTTTTATGCGCCCCTGATCGAGCGCGGGACGCTGTGCAGCCGTAGGGTACGCATGGCGCACCCTACGGCGCAGATCAGTCCGCGTTGACGGCGCCGATCCGGTGTACCGACAGGTCGGCACCGTTGAACTCTTCTTCCTGGCTCAGGCGGATGCCCAGCAGCGCCTTGACCACGCCATACACCAGGAAGCCACCGACCAGCGCCACCAGCACGCCCAGCGCGGTGCCGATCACCTGACTGGCCAGGCTCACCCCACCCAGGCCGCCGAAGGCCTCCAGGCCGAAGATGCCGCAGGCGATGCCGCCCCAGACGCCACACAGACCGTGCAGCGGCCAGACGCCCAGCACGTCGTCGATCTTCCATTTCACCTGGGTCGCGGTGAAGGCCCAGACGAACAGCGCACCGGCGATGGCCCCGGTAACCAGGGCGCCAATCGGATGCATCAGATCAGAGCCGGCGCAGATCGCCACCAGACCGGCCAGCGGGCCGTTGTGCAGGAAGCCCGGGTCATTGCGCCCAACCAGCAGGGCCGCGACCGTGCCGCCGACCATGGCCATCAGGGAGTTCACCGCCACCAGACCGCTCACGCCCTCGAGCGTCTGCGCGCTCATGACGTTGAAGCCGAACCAGCCGATGATCAGGATCCACGAACCCAGCGCGAGAAACGGAATGTTCGACGGCGCCATGGCCACCAGCTTGCCGTCGCGATAACGGCCGTTGCGCCGCCCCAGCAGTATCACCGCGCCGAAGGCCAGCCAGCCGCCCATGGCATGCACCACCACCGAACCGGCGAAATCATGGAAGCCGGCGCCGAAACGCGCCTCCAGCCAGGCCTGCAGGCCGTAGTTGCCGTTCCAGATCATGCCCTCGAAAAAGGGATAGACGAAGGCCACGATCAACGCCGTGGCGCACAACTGCGGGCCGAACTTGGCGCGCTCGGCGATGCCCCCGGAGATGATCGCCGGGATGGCTGCGGCGAAGGTCAGCAGAAAGAAGAACTTGACCAGACCATAACCGTGATTCTCGGTCAGCACCGCCGCCGGCTCGAGGAAGTTGATGCCGTAGGCGATCCAGTAACCGATGAAGAAGTAGGCCAGGGCCGAGATGGCGAAGTCAGAGAGAATCTTCGACAAGGCGTTGACCTGATTCTTCTGCCGCACCGTGCCCACCTCGAGAAAGGCGAAGCCGGCGTGCATGGCCAGCACCATGATCGCACCCAGCAGGATGAACAGGGTATTGGAACCGTGGATCAGAGTGGCCACGGCACTGTTGATGTTTTCCATCGAGGATGAAAACTCCGGGGTTGGGGAAAAAGCACCAAACAGAGGCAGAAAACGCAAAGCGCGCACCACAATGCAGCCAGCGCCCGCTGCGCGCCCTTCATAAGTGCCGACAGGAGGCCCCAACATGGCGCCACAGCCGATCGGCAGAATGATGCTTAATTCTTGTTAATCAATTGGTTACGCGCGATATCGACCATCCTGAGCCGAGCCGAGAGAGCCCCATCGCGGGGCACTTCGCGACTCTCGCGCACCAGCAAAATGCAAGCGCTATACCAAGCGCCACCCCGGTCACTCCCCGACTATTCTTGCGGAACCCTCGCGCCGCAGCGCACTCGTAAACTTTACATACCCCAACGCAGAGGACTGCTCACCATGCAAAACAAAGCCGCTACTCAGAGCACCAAGGACGCCCTGCTGGATGAATTCCAGGCCCTGGTCAGCGACACGGAGAAGCTCCTGCATCATTCCGCCAGCCTCGCCGGCGAACAGGCTGAAGCGCTGCGTGACGACATTCGCAGCAGCCTGGGCCGGGCCCGCGAAACCCTGCACAACGCCGAGGCCAGCCTGCGCGAGCAGGGCAAGATCGCCGTCGATGCCACCGAGGAATACGTGCACAAGCATCCGTGGCAGGCACTTGGTCTGTCGGCCGCCATCGGCCTGGTGCTCGGCCTGCTGATCAGCCGCCGTTGACCGTCCCCATGTCCAACAGCCCATCACCTCGTCGTCTGGGCGCAGCGCTGCTCGGCCTGCTACAAGGCCATGTGGCGCTGCTCGCCCATGAACTGGAAGACCAGCGCAACCAGGCGCTGCGCGCCCTCCTGCTGGGCGGCATGTGCTTCAGCTTTGCGCTGCTCCTGCTGTTCGGGCTCTCGGTTCTGCTGCTGGTTCTCTACTGGGACAGCCATCGCCTGGCGGTCGCCATAGGCCTGTGCCTGTTCCATGGGCTCGGTCTGCTGACCTGCGGCACCTGGCTGCTGCGGAGCCTGCGCAATGCCGAACCGCCTTTCAGTGCGACCCTCGAAGAACTGCAACGTGACCGCGAGCAACTGCTGCCATGACCACTCCAACCCTGCCCCCTGGCGCCTCACCCCGACAGCTGCGCAAGGCCGTTCTGCGCATGCGTCTGGAAATGCGTCGCCAGGAGGTGCGCCACGAAGTACTGCAGCTCACCAGCCCACTACGCCAGGTCCGCGAGTACGGCCAGCGCCTGCGCCAGGGCACTGCACCATTCTGGCTCGCTGGCGGTGCGGCGACCCTGACCGCCCTGCTCGTGCGCAAGCAGGGCTGGCGCCGCTGGCTGCGCCTGGCATTGATACTGATTCCCCTGCTCAGGCGACGTCCTCCCATGCGATAGCAAAATGGCACCGTCGACGCCCGGGCTGGCCGCAATCTTGCTAGGTTGCCCAGTCTGCCGCCTCCATGCGGCCAATCGCTCGCCGCTAAGGACCTCAGGTGCTCGACGGATTGCCTTTCGCCGTCTTCCAACCCTTCATCGACACGGCCACCGGCCGCATAGCTGGCGTCGAGGCGCTGGCTCGACTGCGCGATAGCGATGGCCTGGTGCACTCCGCCGGGCCCTTGTTCGCCGACCCGAAAACGCCCCCGGCCGCCCTGCGCCGCCTCGACCGCCAGGTGCGCGAGGACGCCTTGCGCCGTTTTCACCAGGCACCCAAGGACTGGTTTCTCAGCCTGAACATCTCGCCACGCTGGATCAGCCGCCTGCGCCCGACCCAGCCCTTGCCCAGCCTGCTCCAGCTGCAACGCAGCGGCATCGACCCGGCACGCATCGTCTTCGAGATCACCGAACTGGGCGGCGCCAGCCAGCGCCTGCCCAGCGTCGTCTCGCGCTACCGCGAGGCCGGCGCGCGCATCGCCATCGATGACTTCGGCGCCGGCTACTCGCAGCTCGACCGCGTGCTGGCGCTGCAGCCGGACATTCTCAAGCTGGACATGCGCCTGTTCCAGGAAGCAGCCCGCGGCGGCCCCAGCGGCGAGGTGGTCAAGGCACTGGCCCAGATGGCGGAGAAGACCGGCTGCTGGATCATCGCCGAAGGCGTGGAAACCGAAGCCGAGCTGAACTTTGCCCTGGAGTGCGGCGCCCGCTACGTGCAGGGCTTCCTGTTCGCCAGAGCGGAGGAGGAATTCTTCGCCAGCGACGCCTTCGTCGGACGTTTCGCGCGTTTGCGCGACAGCTACGTGCAACAGAAGCTCGCCGAACGCGCCCGCCTGGTGAGCCTGCGCCAGCAGTTGGCCGAACTGATGGGCGAACTCCGGCAGTGGGCCGAAAGCGGCGCCTCGGCAACTAGCCTGCTGGCGCCGGACAACTACCCCTGGCTCCTGCGCATCTACCAATGTGATCGCCATGGCACCCAACTGACGCCGAACCTGGAGTGGCGCCAGCAGACCTGGCACGCCGATGACCGCTACCTCGGGCACAACTGGTCATGGCGCCCCTACTTCTATCAACTGCTGGCCGAAGGCTGGGAAGAGCGGCGCCTGACCCTCTCCACCACCTACCGCGACGCCACCAGCAACCAGTACTGCCTGACCGCCGGCCAGTTCATCGACAACGGCCGCCGCCTGCTGCTGGTGGATATCGACGCTGCGGGTCTCTGAGCCAGCAGCTAGGCTTAGTAACAGGCTTTGGGGGTTCTCTCGGCGCATCGGGCTGGGCGCGACGAACCGCGCGCTTCGCGGATAATCCGCCCCCACAGCAGCGTCGCACCGAACGGCTGAAAATTGCCTGCCGCTGTCCTGGAGGCTGTGCTTATGCCCTGGCTAGCCCTGCGCGCGCTCACCCCGCTGGTCCTCAGCACCAGCGTACTGGCCGCCACACCCACCTACCACGACGATATCGCCCCGCTACTGGCCAAGCGCTGCCTGATCTGCCACAGCGGCGCCAACGCCCCGCTGGGCCTGCGCCTGGACAGCCTGGAGAGTTTGTTGCGCGGTAGCCAGCGCGGACCGGTGGTCCGCGCCGGCGATGCCGCCGGCAGCGAGTTGCTGCGCCGCCTGACAGGCAGCAGCCAACCGCGTATGCCACTGACCGGCCCGCCCTTTCTCGATGCAGTCGAGATCGCCATGGTCGAGCACTGGATAGACGCCGGTCTGCCCGCAGGCAGCGCAAGCGCAAGTCGACCTGCCACGCCACTCCCACAACCTGGCGAGGCAGTCGACTACCGCCATGTCGAAGCCATCCTGCTGCGCCGCTGCGCGACCTGCCACTCTGCCAACGGCCTGATGGGGGCGGCTCCCGAGGGCTACCTGCTGTCGTCCTACGCGGTAACCCTGGCCAGCGACGAGCGCGCCCGCGTGGTGCCCGGCAATGCCGCGGCAAGCGAACTGGTACGGCGCATTCGCGGCCAGGCCCGGCCACGCATGCCTTACGACGGTCCACCCTACCTCACCGACGCGGAAATCGACCTGATCGTGGCCTGGATCGAGCAAGGCGCACGCGATGCCGAGGGACGTCTAGCGCCCAAACCGGTGGGGGCCAAAGTGCGCCTGCATGGTCGCCTGGACGCTCATGGCAAGCTCGATGGCCTGCCATTGCTGATCGACACTCACACGCGCCTGGACGACGCGCCGCGCCCCGGCGCCTACGTGCAGGTGCGCGGCCGCCTCGATGCCAATGGCCGCGTGCGGGTTGAACGCCTACGCCTGCGCTAGCGGCTCGGCCGTTTCCGCCTGTGGGCGATAGGCGGTGTGCACCACATTGCTGTCGACATGATTGATCGTGAAAAGGATCTGCTCCGGGTCGGTCAGCGACGGCGCCATGGTCCAGCGATCCAGCGCGTCGTTGCCGATGCGCAGCATGCCGGTATGGCTCAGATCATTGAGATCCACCACCGGATCCACGTCGTAGAAACCCAGTGCACGGCGCAGTTGCTCGATATCGGCGCGCGCTCCGGTGAGAAATTGCCAGCCCGGCCCGATGCGATTCAACTCGACAAACTCGCGCAGACGCTCAGGGCTGTCCAACTCCGGCTGCAAGGTCAGGGAATACAGGTGCACGTCACGCCCGGCGCGCTCGCCGAGCATCTTCTGCACCAGACGCAGATTGGCAGTGGTGGCCGGACAACTGTTTGTGCACTGGGCGTACATCATGTTGATCGCCACCACCTTGCCGCGCACCAGGTCATCGTAGAAGCGCACCTGTCGGCCCTCGTGGGTCAGCAGCGGAACGTTGGGAAAGCGCGTCCGCCCCGTGCTGGCCGGCAGCGTGGCGGGCTGCTGCAGACTGCCGCCCGATCGCCAGGCGGCCCAGCCGAACGCGGCGACGCCAAGACCTGCCAGTACCTTTCTTCGCGTATTCATGGCAAACCTCCGGATGGCTCAGACGATGTCCCAGCGCAGCATCATGGCGTGGTCTTCGTGGATCAGGTTGTGGCAGTGCATCACGTACTTGCCCTTGTAGTCGCGAAAGCGCATCAGCACTCGAAGGACAGTGCGATCGGAGATATTGAATACGTCCTTGCGCCCCTTCTCATGTGCAGCAATCGCCACACTCTTGCCATTGGTGGTCTTGCTCAGCAGGCGCCCCTCCTCGAAATGGATATGGACGGGGTGATCCCAGCCGTCGTCGACGCTGTACAGCTCCCAGATCTCCATGGCCCCCATGGGCACCAGGGCACGCGGAGTATTGAGATTGATGAACTGACCATTAATCGCCCACATGTTCTGTCGGCGCTCGAAGAGGAACTTGCGCACCGGCAGCGCCGCCAGCTGGGCAGTTGTCGGCAACGGCGGCAGCGGCCGCAGATTGGCCGGCACCTGACTGAGGTCCTGTTCCGGCGGCTCGCGGTCGACCACGATCTTCAGCACCCACTCACCGGGCGCCACCACCTGATAGGGCCTGCGGGTGTCTTCCGGGCGGTGAGTCAGGCGGTTGGCCAGGTACAGCTCGGTGCCCAGCGGATAGCGCGAGAAATCCACCACGATATCGGCCCGCTCGGCCACGCCCAGGCGTACGTTGGTCTGGTTGAGCAGCGGTTTTTCCAGCAGGTTGCCGTCGTTGGCGATATAGGTGAAGGGCTGGATCACGTTGTTCGGCCGCACCAGGTAGAACTGGTAAAAGCGGCTCGGCCCACCATTGAGCAGACGCAGGCGGTACTTGCGCCTGGCCACCCGCAGTACCGGCTGGATCTTGCCGTTGACTATGGTCTTGTCGCCGAGGATGCCCTCCGGGCTGACCTGGTCGTAGTAGAGCATGCCATTGGGGTCGAAACGTCGGTCGCAGAAGCTCAGCGGGTAATCGTAGGGATGGCTGGGCAGACGCAGGGCCGCCGGGTTGGGGTCCTTCTCGTTGCCCGAATCGAGATGATCGAATAGCAGGAAGAAGCCCATCAGCCCGCGCACGATATTGGGCGCGGTGAAGTCCAGGGTGTGATCATGGTAGAACAGCGTGCCGAGGGCTTCGCGGTAGTCACCGATGCCGTTCTGCAGCTCGTCGTAGCCGGCATAGATATTGGAGTAGAGATGGTCCTTGAAACCACCCGGCGCGGTCAGGCTGGGCCCGGCCTTGTTGGCGCTGTAGTAGTCACCGGGAAAGCCGTCGCTCTCCGAACCGACGTGGGCGTTGTGCAGGTGCGTGCTGATCTCCGGCGTACCAAAGCCGGTGTGATTGGCCGGCAGATCGTTGTAGATGCGGCAGATCATCGGCTTACCATAGTGCGAATGCACCACCGGGCTGAGTACGGACAGATCCGGATAGGCGGCCTGAAAGGTCCATACTGGCTGCGGCGGATAGGCCGGGTTGAACACCCAGCCCTCGCGTTGCGCGGCGTGCAGCTCGTAGTGTTCGGCCTGCGGGCCGAACTCCGCCCAGCGTTGATGCGCCGGCCGCCCGGCCTCGCCGGCAGCGGTATTGGCCAGCTCGGTCGGCGGCGGATTGAGTGTCTTGCCGTAAAGCAGCGCCGGCTCGTTGGGCAGGACCTCCTGCCAGGCAATGGTCGGCGGGCTCGGCGGCACCACGGCCTCACTGCGCCTGGGAGCCAGGATCAGCGGTGCTGCGGCCAGCGCCGCACTGCCTTGAAGAAAACTGCGCCGAGATAGCTGTCCAGGCGGCGCCAGCTCCCCATCAACGGAAGCTCCCAGGCTCTGCGCCTCGGCCGGGCCCGAACTGGGCGGTATAGGTTTCATGCTGCATCTCCCCGACGCTCGACTATCACCCCCGCATGCACACTTTTACGCACACGAGCGATAAACGCGCGTCGTCTGAAAAGCGGGCCGACTCGACTGAGGCATCCTGGCCGAGACAACTACCAACGACCAGACGGCCCATCGGGCCACGAAGCCAGAGCGAGTCGACTCGGCTCCAGCAAGGTCGGTGCGCGGGAAATAGGCAGATAACGCGTGGAGGCATGAAAGAAACGCCTCGCTGATACGGGGTGCATGGTCCGCCACATCGGAAAGCTGTCCATGACGTTCTCCCGAACAACCTCTACTGCTGGTGTACGGATCCTTTCTCCACCGCACACCGTCAAATAACAAACAACCACAGCTGCTACTTAAGCTCGCTCACCACAGATAGTCAAATATCCGTCATTAACTACAAAAGTCACTAATAGAATCGATAAGTATATGAAAAAAAGACAATTAATTGACGATCCATTTACCCGCCACCCTACCGCCTTCAATCGCACGCAAAAAGGACCATGGACTCTGCCGATTTGCAGCACTTGCGACCTAGCTCGGCTTGCGCAGCGCAGCCCGAAAGCCGAAGCTAGAAGGTATGGATCAACTGGCGAGGATCAGCCTTGGATTGGCACACCCTGCTCACCCGTGAACGTCTAGGCAAACCCGCTCCCAGCTCGGCAGAGCTCGGACGCAGCCCTTTCCACAAGGATCATGACCGCATCATCTTCTCCGGTGCGTTCCGCCGCCTGGGTCGCAAGACCCAGGTGCACCCGGTCACCAGCAACGACCATATCCACACCCGCCTGACCCACTCGCTGGAGGTCAGCTGCGTCGGCCGTTCCCTGGCCATGCGCGTCGGCGAGATGCTGCGTGACGAGCTGCCCGACTGGTGCGCCCCGAGCGACCTGGGCATGGTCGTGCAGTCCGCCTGCCTGGCCCACGATATCGGCAACCCGCCGTTCGGCCATTCCGGCGAAGACGCCATTCGCCACTGGTTCCAGCAGGCCGCCGGACGTGGCTGGCTGGATGCGATGAGCGATGCCGAACGCGCCGACTTTCTCAATTTCGAAGGCAACGCCCAGGGTTTTCGCGTGCTCACCCAACTCGAGTACCACCAGTTCGACGGTGGCACCCGGCTGACCTACGCGACCCTCGGCACCTACCTCAAGTACCCCTGGACGGCCCGCCATGCCGACGCCCAGGGCTACAAGAAACACAAGTTCGGCTGCTACCAGAGCGAACTGCCGCTGCTCGAGCAGATCGCCGCCAAGCTCGAGCTGCCGCAGCTGGAGGCTCAGCGCTGGGGGCGCCACCCGCTGGTCTATCTGATGGAGGCGGCGGACGACATCTGCTACGGCCTGATCGATCTGGAAGACGGCGTGGAGATGGAGCTGCTCGACTACACCGAGGTCGAGGCCCTGCTGCTGGACCTGGTCGGCGACGATCTGCCGGAAACCTATCGCCAGCTCGGCCCCAAAGACTCGCGTCGGCGCAAGCTGGCGATCCTGCGCGGCAAGGCCATCGAGCACCTGACCAATGCCGCAGCCAGTGCTTTTGTCGAGCAGCAGCGCGACCTGCTCGCCGGCCAGCTGCAGGGCGATCTGGTCGAACACATGCACGGCGCCGCCAAGCGCTGCGTGCAGAGCGCGAAGTCGCTGGCGCGGGAGAAGATCTTTCACGACAAGCGCAAGACGCTGCATGAAATCGGCGCCTACACCACGCTTGAAATCCTCCTCAACGCCTTCTGCGGCGCTGCACTGGAGCAGCACAGCGGTCGCACGCTATCGTTCAAGCACCGGCGCATTCTCGATCTGCTCAGCTACTACGCCCCGGAACCGGGCTGGCCGCTGTATCGCTCGTTCATGCGGGTGATCGACTTCATCGCCGGCATGACCGACAGCTACGCTACGGAAATGGCGAGGGAAATGACGGGCCGCTCGAGCCCCGTCTGACGACAAGAGCGCATGAAGAACCTGATCCGCAGCAGTTTCACCTGGCATGCCGGCCCACCGGCCTGGGGCCCGGCCATCGTCGCCGGGCTGGGCTGTGCCTTGCCGCTGGTGCTAGGCCTGTTCACCGCCCACAGCGGTTTTCTCTGGGCGTCGGCCGGCGCCTTCCAGGCCGCGCAGGCCAATCCGCTGCACCGCTTCGGCATGCTGCGCATGTTGCTGCTCACCGGTCTTGGCGCCTGCAGCGCCGGCCTGGGGTTCTGGGCGGCCAGCCACCCGCTGATCAGTCTCGGCATCTTCGCCGCCTTCGGCCTGTTGCTGGCCTGGCTGCAGCGTTTCGGCAGCGAGGCCGGCAAGCTGGGCATCGGCCTGTGCATCTGCCTGTGTCTCGGCCAGGGGCAGTTCGGTATCGGCAACCTGCACAACCCCTATGCGGTGGCCATGCTGTTCATCCTCGGCGGGCTCTGGGTCATGCTCCTGGCCTTCGGCCTGCGCGGGCTGCACGGCCTGCGCATGTGGCCCTACATGCCGCGCTTTCTCGCCATCCTCAAGGTGCTCAAGCGCCACGCGCAGCGCCTGCCGCGCCAGCAATGGCGCCTGCATGCGCTGGCCTGCATGCTGGCCTTCGCCGCATCCGGGCTGATCGTCAATCTGGCCGGGCTGTCGCGCGGCTACTGGCTGACCCTGACGGTGATCACCACACTGCAGCTGGAATTCCAGGGCAGCCTGGTGCGGGCCCTTCAGGCCAGCCTCGCCAGCCTTGCCGCGGCCGGCTTGCTGATCCTCTTCGGTCACAGCCTGCAGAGCCCGCCGCTGATGGTCATGACCCTGCTGATGCTGGTCGTCCTCAGCCGCGCCTTGCAGGCCAACCACTACGGCCTGTTCGTGCTGCAGACCAGCCTGTGCTTCGTGCTGCTGGCCGAAAGCCTGGCGCAGGACTGGCATCTGGCCGAGGTACGCCTGCTCAACGCGCTGATCGGCGTCGCCCTGACCCTGACCGTGGCCTTGCTGGTACACGGCCTGAAGCTGCATCTGAGCAAGCCGCAGCGACTGCAGCAAAAGCAGCAGTCGTCCTAGGCTCTGCCTCGCGCCCCGCGCTGCCGGACAAGCGAATTATTGCGACGCAGCGCACTAACCGCCCCCTCTGCACGCCCATTGACTCTTCACTATGCTTGCTGTGCCAGCAGCGCTACCCAAGGAGTGAAGTGCGATGCGCAAACCTGCCGCCCCTCGCGAGCGTCGATTCCCCCTGCATGTCCATATCAGTGCCCTGTTCACGCTGCTACTGCTGCTCACCGGCGTGGTGCTGGGTCTGTTCAACTATCAGCAGACCAGTCAGATCATCTTTTCCAGCAGCAGCAAACTCTTCGAACGCATCCAGCAGGATGTCCAACAAGGGCTGGACAATACCTACCGGCCGATCCGCCACGTGCTCAGCCTGCTGGCCCTCGACCCGGCCACCCGGAGCGATCATCTGGATGGCCGCCTGGCGCTACTGCCCCCCTTCGTTCAGGCGCTGCGCGACAACCCCAAGCTCGGCTCGCTGTTTCTCGGCTACGAGGACGGCGACTTCTTCATGGTCCGACCGCTGCGCAGCGATGCCCTGAAACAGCGCTTCGATGCCCCGCCAGGGGCGGCCTATCAGGTCTGGTCAATCGACCGTAGCGCCACCGGCACCGAGTCCTACTATCTGTTCTACGACGGCTCGCTGAACCAGATCAGCCGTCGTCAGCGCCTGAGCGAGAACTACGACCCGCGTACTCGGGACTGGTACAAGCGCGCCCGCGGCGATGGCGGGCAGATCACCACGGCGCCCTACGTGTTCTTTTCCACCGAGGAGGTCGGCACCACCCTGGCCCGGCGCAGCGGGCTGACCAATGTGCTGGCCGCGGACCTGACCCTGGACGACCTTTCCGCCACGCTCGCCGCGCACCGGGTGACCGCCAACAGCGACCTGGTGCTGGCCGATGCCGAGGGCAATGCCGTGGCCTATCCCGACAGCAGCCGCCTGATCCGCATCGAGGGCAGCAGCAAGACGCTGGTCAAGGTGCGCGATATCAATCCGGTGCTGGGCGAACTGCTCGACGGGCAGCTGAACAAGCAGGATCAGGGCATCGTCGAGCTGGCCAAGCAGCGCTGGGCCATGGCCCACCGGCATATTCAGGAAGGCGGGCCGCAGGGGCTGCACCTGGCCCTGGTGGTGCCCGAGCACGAGCTGCTCGCCGATGCCTACCGGATTCGCTGGCAGGGTGCGCTGATCACCCTGACCACCCTGCTGCTTTGCGTACCCCTGGGCTGGCTGGCCTCGCGCCTGGTGGTCAAGCCGTTGCGCGCGCTGGTGCAGGAAGCCGAGGCGATCCGCCGCTTCGACTTCGACTACCCGGCCAGCGGCCGCTCGCCGGTGCTCGAGGTGGACCAGCTGGCCGTCTCGATGACGCGCATGAAGGACACCCTGGGCCGCTTCCTCGACATCGCCGCCAGCCTCTCGGCAGAAACCCGCTTCGACGCCCTGCTCCGGCGCGTGATGGACTCCACCGTGGCCATCAGCGAAGCACAAGGCGGCTTGATCTACCTGCTCGACGCCGACAGTGGCCGCCTCGAGCCGCAGGGCGTGGTGCTCGACGGCGAGGCGCAAGATCTGGAGGAGCTGGGTATTCGAGGCTTCGCCCTGGACGAGCCGACACTGCCGGACTGGCTGCGCGGGCCGGCCTCCGGCGGCGCCAGCAACGCCATGTCCATCGGCTTCGACCAGGCCGGCAGCTTCCGCGGCCTGCTGGTGAAACTGGACAGCCCGCGTCTGCACCTGATCGCCGCTGGCCTGCACAATCGCCAGGGCGACACAGTCGGCGTGCTGGTATTGCTGCAACGAGACGAAGGCGACGGCAACGACAGCATGCTGCGCCCCGAGCGCCAGGCCTTCGTCGAGGCGGTGTCCGGCAGCGCCGCGCTGTGCATCGAGAGCCAACGCCTGCTGGCAAGGCAGAAGCAGTTGCTCGACGCCTTCATCCAGCTGATCGCCGGTGCCATCGACGCCAAGAGCCCCTACACCGGCGGGCACTGCCAGCGCGTGCCGGAGCTGACGCTGATGCTGGCGCGCGCCGCTGCCGACAGCGACGCCGCGGAGTTTCGCGATTTCCAGCCGGGCGACGAGGAATGGGAGGCGCTGCATATCGCCGCCTGGCTGCACGACTGCGGCAAGGTCACCACCCCCGAATACGTGGTGGACAAGGCCACCAAGCTGGAAACCCTGTACGACCGCATCCACGAGGTGCGCATGCGTTTCGAAGTGCTCAAGCGCGATGCCTGGATCGCCTACTGGCAGGGCTGCGCCGCAGGGGGCGAAGAAACGGCACTGGCCAGCCTGCGCGACCGGTTGCTGGCCGAACTGGACGACGAGTTCGCCTTCGTCGCGCGCACCAACCTCGGCGGCGAAGCCATGGCCGAGGCGGACCAGGCGCGCCTCAGGCAGATCGCCGAGCGAACCTGGCTGCGCACCCTGGACGACCGCCTGGGCGTGTCCTGGGAGGAGGCCAAGCGCCAGGAGCGCTCACCGGCGCCAACGCTGCCGGTGGCGGAGCCGCTGCTGGCGGACAAGCCGGAACACCTGATCGAACGTCCCGCGCAGGAGCTGATCGCCCCGGACAACCGCTGGGGCTTCAAGCTCGACGTGCCGCCGCACAAGTTCAATCGCGGCGAACTGCACAACCTGAGCATCGCCCGCGGCACCCTGACGGCCGAGGAGCGCTACATCATCAACCACCATATCGTGCAGACCATCCTGATGCTCGACCGGCTGCCGTTCCCCAAACACCTGCAGGGCGTGAGCGAGATCGCCGGCGGCCACCACGAGAAGATGGACGGCACCGGCTATCCCAAGCGCCTCGTACGCGAGCAGATGAGCCTGCCGGCGAGGATGATGGCGATCGCCGATATCTTCGAGGCACTGACGGCGGTCGACCGTCCCTACAAGAAGGGCAAGACCCTGTCGGAAGCGCTGAACATCATGGTCGGCATGTGCAAAGGAGCGCACATCGACCCCGAGCTGTTCGCCCTGTTCATCCGCAGCGGCATACATCGGCGTTATGCCGAGCGCTTCATGCTGGCCGAGCAGATCGACGAGGTGGACGAGCAGGCGCTACTGGAAAAGGCGGGAGTTCTGTAGGGTGCGCCGTGCGCACCAGCAGCTCGACTTGCTGCCGAGGCTCGGTGCGCACGGCGCACCCTAGCCGATGATCGGCGCCGGAGAACCCGGCGCCGAATAGCGATCAGGCCTGGTTGATCGGATTTTCCGGGTACCAGACGTCCAGCAACGGGCTGATTTCGAAGTTCTGCAGCTCGTCGCGGCCCTTCAACCAGGCCTCCACGGCAGTGCGCTGCTCTTCGTTGACCGAGCCACGCTTGGCCAGGCAGACCAGGCCGTAGTCCTCACCACCGACGTAGTCGAGGCCGTTGGCGGCGATGGCCTGACCGAGGAACTGCTCGACGAAGGTGTCGATGGTCTGGTCGTTCAGGTCGGCCTTGAAGTTCAGGGTCAGCTCGAAGCCCAGCTCCTGGAATTCATCGACACAGAGCTTCTTGCGCAGACGGCGGGAACGGTTGGTCGCCATGAAACAATCCTCAAAGGTAATAACGCGCGGCACTCTAGCAGATCGCCCGAGTTACCGCTCGCTCTCGCGCTGCCTTGCGGCATAATGTTCGGCAACTTTTCCAAAGGCCTGGCTGTCGTTATCTGCAGCCGTGCAGCCTGTTCCATATTTCGTTGTGACCGCCCGAGCGCGCAAGGTTTTCCAACATGATTCAGCGGTTTCGCCAACTGGCGCTGAGCGCCCTGCTACTGCCCCTCGCCCTTTCCTGCCAAGCCGCCAGCGGCGCCCTTCCCGCCAAGGTCGAACAGGCGCTGAAGGCCAACAAGATTTCCGACGCTTCCCTCGCCGTGATGACCGTGCCGCTGGGCGGCCAGGCCGGCGGCCTGCAGTTCAACGCCGACGTTTCGGTCAACCCGGCCTCCACCATGAAGCTGGTGACCACCTATGCGGCCCTGGAACTGCTCGGTCCCAATCACCAGTGGAAGACCGAGTTCTATGCCGACGGCCCGCTCAAGGACGGCGTGCTGCACGGCAACCTCTACCTCAAGGGTGGCGGCGATCCGAAGCTGAACATGGAACGTCTCTGGTTGCTGCTGCGCGACCTGCGCATCAATGGCGTGCGCCAGGTACAGGGCGATCTGGTACTGGACCGCAGCTTCTTCGTCGCGCCGCAGCTACCGGCCTTCAACGACGACGGCGGCGATGCCAACAAGCCCTTCCTGGTGACCCCGGACTCGCTGCTGGTCAACCTCAAGGCGCAGCGCTTCATCACCCGCGCCGACGGCGGCAAGGTGCACATCGCCATGGACCCGCCGATTGCCAGCGTGCGCATCGACAACCAGGTCAGGCTGCTCAAGGCCGCGCCCTGCCCGGCCTGGCCGGACGTGCGTTACAACGCCGTGGAGCAGTACGACGGCACCACCCTGATCGTCAGCGGTCAGCTGGCCGAGGGCTGCACGGCGCAGACCTACCTGTCGCTGCTCGATCACCCCAGCTATGCCGCCGGTGCGGTTCGCGGCATCTGGCAGGAGCTGGGCGGCAAGATTCTCGGCAAGGATCGCATGGCCCCGATACCGGAAAAGGCCCGCCTGCTGGTACGCGCCTATTCGCCGGATGTGGTGGAGATCGTCCGCGACATCAACAAGTACAGCAACAACACCATGGCGCGGCAGCTGTTTCTCAGCATCGGCGCGCAGTTCCGCACCGACGCCGACAAGGACGACGCCATGGCCGCACAACGGGTGATCCGCAGCTGGCTGGCGCGCAAAGGCATCACCGCGCCACACCTGGTGATGGAGAACGGTTCAGGCCTGTCGCGTGCCGAGCGCATCAGTGCGCGCGAAATGGCCCTGATTCTCCAGGCCGCCTGGCGCAGCCCCTATGCCGCCGAGTTCCGCAGCTCGATGCCGCTGGTGGCCATGGACGGCACCATGCGTCGGCGCCTGCAACGCACGCCGCTGGTGGGCGAAGCGCATATCAAGACCGGCACCCTGAACAACGTGCGTGCCATCGCCGGCTACAGCCGCGACAGCAACGGCCAGGACTGGGCCGTGGTGGCCATCCTCAACGACCCCAAACCCTGGGGCGCCACCTCGATTCTCGATCAGGTGCTGCTGTACACCTATAACCAGCCCAAGCGCTGACCACCACGTAGCCCGGATGTCATCCGAAGCCTGGTTCACAAGAGCCTCCGGGTGGCACCCGGGCTACGCAGTCAGCGAGCGGTGAGGCGCCAGGCGCGGTGGATCTTCGGGTTACGGACAAAATCCGGATCCAGGGTCTGCGCGCTGATCTCCTCGACCTGGTAACGCGCCACCAGACTCTCGTCGAGCTGGAACTTGCGGAAGTTGTTGGAGAAGTACAGCACCCCGCCACGAGCCAGACGGGCCATGGCCAGGTCGAGCAACTCGACGTGGTCGCGCTGCACATCGAACACACCTTCCATACGCTTGGAGTTGGAGAAGGTCGGCGGGTCGATGAAGATCAGGTCGTACTCGCCACGATCCTCGGCCAGCCAGGCCATCACGTCGCCCTGTTCCAGGCGGTGCTTGTCGGAGAAGCCGTTGAGCGACAGGTTGCGCCGCGCCCAGTCCAGGTAGGTTTTCGACAGGTCGACGCTGGTGGTGCTGCGTGCCCCGCCCTTGGCCGCATGCACGGTGGCCGTGGCGGTGTAGCAGAACAGGTTGAGGAAACGCTTGCCTGCCGCCTCGCGCTGGATGCGCAGGCGCAGCGGACGGTGATCAAGGAACAGGCCGGTATCCAGATAGTCGGTGAGGTTGACCAGCAGCTTGACGCCGCCTTCGCTCACCTCCATGAACTGGCCCTGGGCAGCCTGGCGCTGGTACTGCTTGGTGCCGGTCTGGCGCTCGCGGCGCTTGATCGCCACTCGGCTCTGCGCCACACCCAGCGCCTGCGGGATCGCGGCCAGGGCATCGAGCAGACGCGCCTGGGCCTTGTCCGGATCGACCGAGCGCGGCGCAGCATATTCCTGCACGTGAACCCAGTCGCGGTACAGGTCCACCGCCAGGGCGTACTCGGGCATGTCGGCATCGTATAGGCGATAGCACTCCACCCCCTCGCGGCGCGCCCACTTGCCCAGCTGCTTGAGGTTCTTCTGCAGACGGTTGGCGAACATCTGCCCCCCCTCGGACAGGCGCGCCTGTGACGACGCCTCCGCCACTGGTTCGTCCTCGGTCCTGGTGCGCCGCTCGCCGGTGACGAACTGCTCGGTCTGCACCTTGATCAGCAGCAGCTTGCACGCCAGCGCGCCGTTCCAGAACGAATACTGCTTGTGGCTGCGCAGGCCCATGCGCTTGCCCAGCTCGGGAGCTCCGGTGAACACCGCTGCCTCCCAGCCCAGGCAAGCCTGACGCAGGCGCTCGCCAAGGTTCTGATAGAGATACAGCAGACTGGCTTCGTCGCCCAGGCGCTCGCCATAGGGCGGGTTGCTGATCACCAGGCCTTTCTGGTTCTGGTCCGGCCGCGGCTCGAAACTGCCCAGCTCGCCCTGGTAGATCTTCACCCAGTCGGACAGGCCGGCGCGCTCGACGTTGTTGCGCCCAGGCTGGATCAGCCGTGGGTCGGCTTCATAGCCGCGAATCCACAGGGGCGGCCTGGCCAGGCCGGCCGCCGCGCGCTGCTCGGCCTCGGCATGCAGCTTCTTCCAGATCGCCGGCACATGCCCGAGCCAGTTGGAGAACCCCCAGCGTTCGCGCTTGAGATTGGGCGCCACATCGGCGGCCATCAGCGCCGCCTCGATGAGGAAGGTGCCGACACCGCACATGGGGTCGGCCAGCGCGCCGCCCTCGGCGGCATTGCGCGGCCAGCCGGCGCGGATCAGCACTGCGGCGGCGAGGTTTTCCTTGAGCGGCGCGGCCCCCTGCTGCAGGCGATAGCCACGCTGGTGCAGGCTGTGGCCGGAGAGGTCCAGCGACAGCACGGCCTCGCCGCGATCCAGACGCAGATGCACGCGCAGGTCCGGATTGATCTTGTCGATGCTGGGCCGCTCGCCACCGGCGGTACGCAGACGGTCGACGATGGCGTCCTTGACCTTGAGCGCGCCGAAGTGGCTGTTGTCGATGCCCGAGCCATGGCCGCTGAATTCCACCGCCAGGCTGCCGGCCGGCTCCAGGTGGTCGCGCCAGTCCACCGACTTGACCCCCTCGTAGAGCTCCTCGGCGTTATTCATGGAAAACCGCGACAGCACCAGAAGCACACGGTTGGCCAGGCGCGACCACAGGCACAGGCGGTAGGCGACCTCCAGCTCGGCCTGGCCACGCACCGCGGCAGTCTGCTCGCGCGCCTCCTCCAGTCCCAGTGCCCTGGCCTCTTCCAGCAACAGTCCTTCGAGGCCCTTGGGGCAGGTCAGCACGATTTCGTAACGATCAGACATGGATGTTCCACTGCCTATGGCAATCAGGGAGATGTGGCTGCACACCTCGACTCAAAATAAGTGACAAAGCGTCGCACCGCGACCCTTCGTCGGAATAAGCAAGCACTCTCATTCGCACTAGCACAGTGCCGGTCTCACCGGCTACGGCCAGGCAGTTGGGCGCTTGGCCGGACATGGCTGGACATATGCCCAGCCTCCTTATGGCCTCACCGGCATTTAGGTTACGCCCTTATGACAAATCGATCATTCACAGGCCCGAGTGCATTCGTTAGAACACTACCTAAGGCTTTCGCTGCAACGGCGAAGGCACAGAAGGTTCGCCACGCCGGCAGCGGACCTTCGCAGGCAGATACGTCTGCCCGGCCTTGCCACAAGGCCAACGGGACATAACAGTCAACAGTGAGGGCAACACCCTATGAGAAGACTTAAGCGTGATCCGTTAGAACGAGCTTTCTTGCGCGGCTATCAGTACGGCATCAATGGTAAATCCCGCGAACTCTGCCCCTTTACCCTGCCTTCGGTTCGGCAAGCCTGGCTCAATGGCTGGCGCGAAGGTCGTGGCGACAACTGGGATGGGCTGACCGGCACCGCCGGCATTCATAGACTCAACGAACTTCACGCTGTCGGCTGATCAGGATCACACCCGACTTCACCATGCCGACCCCATCCGGGCGGCGGGCGCAAGCCCAAGGGCTCCTTGAGGAGCCCTTTTTATTTGCGCAATGCCGCAATGGCATCCACCGCCTCGCGGATCAGCGCCGGTCCCTTGTAGATGAAGCCCGAATAGATCTGCACCAGGCTCGCCCCAGCGGCAATCTTCTCGGCCGCATGCCGACCTTCGGTGATACCGCCGACGGCGATGATGGGCAGACGCCCTCCCAGCTCACCGGCCAGTACCTTGACGATATGCGTGCTCTTGTCGCGTACCGGCGCGCCGGAGAGACCGCCAGCCTCGTCGGCGTGGGCCAGGCCCTCGACGCCTTCGCGACTGAGCGTGGTATTGGTGGCGATGACAGCATCCATATCCGCGCCCAACAGCGCAGACGCGACCAACGCGGTCTCCTCGTCGCTCATGTCCGGGGCGATCTTGATGGCCAGCGGCACGCGCTTGCCATGCTCCTGGGTCAGATCTTCCTGGCGGCGGCGCAGCGCCTCGAGGAGCTCCTTGAGCGAATCGCCGAACTGCAGGCTGCGCAGCCCCGGCGTGTTAGGCGAACTGACGTTGACCGTGACATAGCTGGCGTGGGCATAGACCTTGTCCAGGCAGGTCAGATAATCGTCCACTGCCCGCTCGACTGGCGTGTCGAAATTCTTGCCGATGTTGATACCCAGCACGCCTTGGTACTTCGCAGCCTTCACGCGCTCCAGCAGATGATCGACACCGAGGTTGTTGAAGCCCATGCGGTTGATCACCGCCTCGGCCTGCGGCAGACGGAACAAGCGTGGTTTGGGGTTGCCCGGCTGCGGACGCGGAGTCACGGTACCGATCTCGACGAAGCCGAAACCCAGTTGGGCAAACCCGTCGATGGCATCGCCGTTCTTGTCCAGACCGGCCGCCAGACCGACCGGATTGGCGAACTGCAGCCCCATGACGGTGGTCGGCAAGCTTGCCGGCGCTTTCGTCAGCAAGCCGTTCAGCCCCAGACGGCCGCCGGCACCGATCAGGTCGATGGACAGCTCGTGGGAGGTTTCCGGGGACAGTTTGAACAGCAGCTCGCGGGCCAGGGAGTACATGGGCAGGCTTAGCTCGATAGATGAAAAAGGGCAGGCCGGCGATTATAGCCGCGCAGCCATGGCCGGCGCGAGGCACGCACGCCAGATCAGTCCAAAGGGCGTAAGCTGAGAAGCTCGCCCGAGTTGCTGAATTCCAGCACGAAGGAACCATAGATACCGGCATGGGTCAGATAGGGCCGCAAATGATGAGCCGGTAAACTGACTCGGCGGCCATCGCGACTTTGCGCCATAATCCGGCTGGCATGGCCGCGGTAGATGGCCTGCAATCGTTCGGCCGATAACGCAATATCCAGCACCAAGCTGGGCATGGAGGCACCCTCGCAAATGAATGCGGCTATTTTGCCACAGACCTGTACCGCCACTATCGCTACCGCGCCGCGCTACGCTATATGGGCAACAGCCGTTTGCGTCTGCCACACTGCAAGGGACGCTTCAGGAGCGATCTGCCGGCCATGAGTTTGTCCGAGTCTTCCCCTCTCAGCACCCGCCTGACCGCTCTGGCACAACGCCTGGGGCTGATCGGCCGTGGCTCGCGGCAGATATTCGCCAGGGCCAGCGCGTTGCGTCTGCCCTTCAAGGTACTACCGGCACCCGAGACCAGCATCTGCTGGCATGCCAACCCTCATCTGCAGCGCCTGATCGACCTGCCGCGAGGCGCACTGTCCGGTCCGGTTCAGGAAGACAAGGCGCAGGCACACTCGGCCCTGACTCAGGTGGTGGAAGCCGAAGCTCAGCAACTACAGACTTTCGACCTGCGCCTGATCCACGGGTTCGCCTGTGCGACCGCAGGCTCGCAGAGCTACGCCAGCTTCGAGGACTATGCCGCGAGCGAACACTGCAAACAGGTTCGCATCATCAGCTACAAGGATTTCGTCAAGACCATCAGCCTGGCCCTGCCACGCTTTCTCGCCGGCGAGCCCATCGAACTGCGCCAGGCCAGCTGGCGCGGCGCGCAAACCTTCTGGGCAGGAGAACATCAGGGCGAGGCCTTTGCCGGTGCCATCGCCTATGCACGCAGACGCGGCCTGGAAGTGATGCTGCCAGCCAAGCTGGTTCGTTACCGCCTGAGCCAGCCGGGTCTCGAGAATCTGCAGGCGCGTTATCACGTTCTGGCCATGCCGGGCGAGGCCTGGAGCGACCCGAGTTTCATGGGGCTGCTGCTGGACAATGGCTTGCCCTACGCACGCCTGTCCCTGCTCAAGACCGTCGGTGCACCGGAGTTTCTGCTGCTGCCCAAGGAGCACCCGGAGGCCACGGCCCTGGGCGAAGGCTTGCGCCTGGCCGGCGCGCCGGACGTACTGGGCTATCTGCATCAGCTGGGTCTGTAATGCGGTGACGGGCCCATTCGCATAAGTTGCGCTGCGTGCACCGGCCATCCCATCCGAGCTGGTGCACGCGACGCTACGATCACTCGTCACAGCCGCGCAACAGGCGCCCGATCATATCCAGGGAATAGCCGCGATAGGCGAGAAAGCGCCCCTGCTGGGCTCGCTCGCGGGCATCATTAGGCAGCCGGCCGGCGTACTTGCGCTGCCAGGTCTCACGTAGCTGCTCGAACCAGTCGATCCCGCTGTCGCGCAGCGCCAGGTCGATATCGCCACGCGCCAGACCGCGCTGCCCCAGCTCTTCGCGAATGCGTTGCGGACCATAGCCGGCACGGGCGCGATAGGCGACGAAGCTCTCCAGATAGCGCGCCTCCGACAGCAACCCCTCTTCCGCCAGACGATCCAGGGCGCCGTCGATCAGCTCATCCGGGGCGCCACGCTTGCGCAGCTTGCGAGTCAGCTCCACTCGCCCGTGTTCGCGTCGCGCCAGCAGGTCCATGGCCGCCCGCCTCACGGCGAGCGGGTTATCCAGCACGGCGGTCATGCTCCAATGGCTTAGAAGTCGACTTCGGCGTCAGCCAGCTCGTCCGCCGCGGCTTTGACCGGCGCACCGCTGACCAGCAGTTTCTCGCGGATCTGGCCTTCGATTTCGCGGGCCACCGCCGGGTTGTCTTCCAGGAACTTGGCGGCATTGGCCTTGCCCTGGCCGATCTTGTTGCCCTGGTAGCTGTACCAGGCGCCGGATTTCTCGACCAGGCCCTGTTGCACGCCCAGGTCAATGATCTCGCCGTTGCGGTAGATGCCCTTGCCGTAGAGGATCTGGAACTCGGCCTGGCGGAAAGGCGGGGCCACCTTGTTCTTGACGATCTTCACGCGGGTCTCGCTGCCGACCACTTCCTCGCCTTCCTTGACCGCGCCGGTGCGGCGGATGTCCAGACGAACCGAGGAGTAGAACTTCAGCGCGTTACCACCGGTGGTAGTTTCCGGGCTGCCGAACATCACGCCGATCTTCATGCGGATCTGGTTGATGAAGATCACCAGGCAGTTGGCATTCTTGATGTTGCCGGTGATCTTGCGCAGTGCCTGGCTCATCAGACGCGCCTGCAGGCCGACGTGCATGTCGCCCATCTCGCCTTCGATCTCTGCCTTGGGCACCAGGGCGGCCACGGAGTCGACGATGATCACGTCAATGGCGTTGGAGCGCACCAGCATGTCGGTGATTTCCAGTGCCTGCTCGCCGGTGTCCGGCTGCGACACCAGCAGGTCGTCGACGTTGACGCCGAGCTTGCCGGCGTAATCGGGATCCAGCGCGTGCTCGGCGTCGACGAAGGCACAGGTGGCGCCGTTCTTCTGCGCCTCGGCGATCACCGACAGGGTCAGGGTGGTCTTACCGGAGGATTCCGGCCCGTAGATTTCGACGATACGGCCCTTCGGCAGGCCGCCGATGCCAAGGGCGATGTCCAGCCCCAGCGAACCGGTGGAGATGGCCGGAATGGCCTGACGCTCATGGTCACCCATGCGCATCACCGCGCCCTTGCCGAACTGCTTCTCGATCTGGCCCAGGGCAGCCGCCAAGGCGCGCTTCTTGTTCTCGTCCATTCCCATCCTCGCGTATTCACTAGGGCCTCAGCGGCCGCCAACAACTGTATAAGTAGCCAGTATTATTCCACAGGGCAAGTCGCCCGCCTACCCCGCAGACGGATTTTCCTCCGCAAGCAGGCGCGAAAGCCCCGCCAGAGCGGTCTCGACCGTTTGTCGGCGAACTTCCTGGCGATCCCCTGCGAACTGTTTGAGCACGCTGTACAGCCGCTCGCCATCGCCCCAGGCCAGCCATACGGTGCCTACCGGCTTCTCCGGCGACCCGCCGTCGGGCCCCGCCACACCACTGACCGCCACCGCATAGCGCGCACCGCTATGGGCCTGGGCGCCGCGCACCATAGCCTCAACCACCTCGCGACTGACCGCCCCAACGGTGGCGAACAGCTCGGCCGACACACCCAGCTGCTTGCTCTTCTGTGCGTTGGAGTAGGTGACGTAGCCGGCCTCGAACCAGGCCGAACTGCCGGGGATACGGGTGATGGCCTCGGCGATGCCACCGCCGGTGCAGGACTCGGCAGTGGTCACCTGGGCGCCAGCGTCTTGCAATTGCCGGCCCAGTTGCGCGGCCAGTTGGCTGATTGAATCCATATCTTCTCCGGGGTGAAACGAGTCAGGCCGATACCCTACACTAGGCGCTTTTGCGATTTAAGCCGGACAGTCGAGACCATGACGGACCTCTCTCAGCACACCCCGATGATGCAGCAATACTGGAAGCTGAAGAACCAGCACCCGGACCAGCTGATGTTCTACCGCATGGGGGATTTCTACGAGATCTTCTACGAAGACGCGAAGAAAGCCG